>Ga0302324_100001425_pt1 | contig 58175 bp, 50 predicted proteins | sample Palsa_T0_1_FD_201949 | JGI IMG/M metagenome (GOLD analysis project Ga0302324, IMG submission 201949) | Peat permafrost microbial communities from Stordalen Mire near Abisko, Sweden - Palsa_T0_1 | ecosystem: Environmental > Terrestrial > Soil > Palsa > Peat permafrost | place: Sweden: Abisko...
TACCGGATCCGGGTCTGGAATATCTGAAGACCGATCCGTTTCTCGATCCGCTTCGCAGCCAGGTGCGCTTTCAGGCAATCGAGCGTCAACTCAAATTCCCCGACTAATTATCGTGCGGCTGCCGGCACGCCACTTCGGAATCTATCGTGTCGACGCGATAATGAGCATTATCGCGGTGACACCGAATTAGAGGCAATGATGGTCTGCAGACGTCGTCTTACGTAATCCGGATCGATCGGAGATTTGTATGAGTACCATAACCGTATCCTCAAAGTACCTGGGCGGCGGTTGCACATCACCTTTACATTGAGAGATGCCGACCAGCTCATTCGGGTGATTTCGGCTAGAGACATGCATCGGAAGGAGCGCGTGATTTATGAGCAAGCGACTTAAAGCCATCCCCAAGTTTGCCAGTGAGACCGCGGAACGAGCGTTCTGGGAAAAGAACGATTCAACAGGGTATTTGGATTGGAAAAAAGCGCAGCCCACTGTACTTCCAAATTTGAAGCCGTCTACCCAGACGATCTCTCTACGGCTTCCTCAGCATCTACTTGATTCGATCAAGACCGCTGCCAACGCTCGAGATGTGCCTTATCAATCGCTGATCAAAGTGTGGTTGCAAGAGAAGCTGCAGGGTTCATGAGAGGCTGAAACATCGACTTACTCAACCTACGGCGAGGGCCGCAGTCGGCCGAGGCTGTGTAAAAAGACGGATTCGATGTGCTCGGCAGATCAGTACGGCACGCATGGCACGAAAGGGTGTGCGAGAACGCGCATTTCGGGCTCTAAAGAGGCGTGCGCGCAGTTTGGGAAGCGTCTTAATCACGCCAACAAGGCGGATTTATGAGCGCGGGGCTCAGGTTGCTAGCACCCGAAGCATCTCGCTGATACCGAGGATCTGCACCACGCGTTTCAGGTTGTACGCCAGTACGTGAAGACTCATTTCGGTGCGCACACGCGCGAGTGTCTTGGTGAGAAAGTGCGTGGCGCCCATCCAGAACTTGATGGTGCCAAATGGATGCTCCAAGCACCAATTCAACCAGGCGCCTGAGCATTGCCGACTCGCTGAGCTGTTGCCTCTCAGCGAGTGCACGCAGTCGCGCTTTCGTTTCCGATGAAACTCGACCCACGATGAATTGATCTGCTTTCACGTGGGCCCAATTGTTCAACAAGAGCAACCAGTTGCCTATCCTGCATCGTGCCTTTTTTCAGCGTAACTCAAATCAAGCCAAATATTTAATCTGGCGCGGTTGTGCGAGAGCGCGCCGACCACGACGTAGAGTCACGGTAAGAGTTCCGCTGAAAATTCCGCGGAACTCACTCCCACGAAAGTCTCATGTTGCCTCATAGTCGATACTGGAAAGGCCTCGATGAAATCGCTCGGAACCACACATCAAGATTTGCTTTAGCAACTAAATGCCATGCCAACTCGCACGAACACTTTTCGTCCGCAGCCTGAGCCGTCTCTGCTCTCGGGACAATTACCGCTCGACTTCTCGACACCGGCGCTACCGTCACCGCTATCTCGTCCAAAGCCTTCCAGCGCCGTCCGAGAAGTTCCGCAGGCACCGGCTCGCTATCTCACCCGCCGTGAAGCCGCCGCCTACGTCCGCTGCAGCCTGCGCTTCCTCGATGGCATGGGACTGCCCTTCATCCGCAAGGGCCGCTGCAAGATCTACGACCGCATTGATCTCGATGCCCGTATGCAGCAGGATAAGTGCCGAGGGCGGGCCCGGAAGGAGACTTTATGGCCCGTGAACGTGGACTCTACCGCCGCAAGGACTCGCGGTTCTGGTGGATTGGCCTCGTTCTCCCGGATGGACGCCGCGTATGCCAAAGCACTGGGTGTATCAATCGCACCGATGCAGAAAGCTACCTAGTCCGCCTGAAGAACGAAGCAATTGAAGCGAAGCAGCAGGGGCTCCTCGGCATTTTCGTATGGCAGCAAGCTGTCGTGCGATATCTCGAGGAGTTCGCGGATAAGAGGAGCCTGTCGGATGATAAGGATCATCTGAAGAAGCTCGATCTTTATCTTCGATCCCTGAAGCTGGATGCGATCGACATGGCGGTGCTGCAGCCGTTCATTCGCGATCGCAAGTTGAAGGATGGCGTCTCGAACGCGACGGTCAATCGCGCACTCGAGGTGGTTCGGCGGATATTGAATGTCGCGCATCAGGACTGGCGATGGCTCAAAGGGGTGCCGAAGATTCGAATGCTGAAGGAACCCCGGCGGCGCGTGCGGTTTTTAAGACGCGAGGAGGCTGACCGATTGATCGAGGTTTTGCCCGACCATATGAAGCCGATCGTGGAGTTCGCGCTCTCGACCGGCTGCCGTGCGGGAGAGATCCTGGGGCTCGAATGGAGCCGCGTGGATCTTGACCGCAAAGTGGCCTGGCTCGATCACGGCACCACGAAGTCAGGTGACGGCCGCGGCATTCCCTTGAATACGGATGCCGTGGCGGCGCTCGAAGCAACGCGGGGACAGCACCCGCGCTGGTGCTTCACCTTCTCAGGCAGGCGCATCTGGCAAAGCTCCACCGCGTGGGACAAGGCGAAGCAGCGCGCCGGCATCGAGGACTTCCGCTTCCACGACCTGAGGCACACCTGGGCCTCGTGGCATGTGCAGAGCGGCACTTCGTTGCCGGAGCTAATGGAACTGGGCGGATGGAAATCGTACGAGATGGTGCTGCGCTATGCGCACCTGGCCCCAGAGAAACTGTCCTTCGTGGCCGGACGCATTGAACGGCAGGCATCGAAACTCATCGAGGAGGAGCCGCGGGTGAAAAACGTAGCAAAAAACGCTACGTTTTCGCTACGGTCGGTACATTGAGCGCGCGTAAGTTTTTGATTAATTGGTGCGCCCGGAGAGATTGCTCGGCGCTTCGCGCCTCGTCCCTTCGGGACCGCCGTCGCTGCCGCTCCGGCGTCCAACTTTGCCGGAAGGCAAAGTTGTCGAACTCCACGGTCTCATCGGCCGGGAGACCAAAACCGCACCGATTCACAAGCGCAAGAAAAAGGACCGGCGCGGAGCCGGCCCTTTTTCTTGCACATTGGTGCGCCCGGAGAGATTCGAACTCCCGGCCTCCTGGTTCGTAGCCAGGCGCTCTATCCAACTGAGCTACGGGCGCAATGGTTAATCGATGACACAGACAGGCAAAAATAAAGCCTTACCCGCGTCCGGGCCGCGAATATTACCATATTGACTTTTCGGCTCATCCCCCGGTGACCGCTCGGGGCCGCCGTCGCGCGACTTGGCGGAGAGGGAGGGATTCGAACCCTCGATGGGCTTTTGACCCATACGCCCTTAGCAGGGGCGCGCCTTCGACCACTCGGCCACCTCTCCGGTATGGCCGTTCGGCCCTTCGCGGAGCGCGGGATGATACCCGCCTGGAGCAGGCTAGGTAAAGCAGCAGTCTGTTTGAGGGGGATCTAAAGGCCTGATTCAGGCGTCATCGACAATTTTCGTGATTGGTGCGTCCGCTCGGGAACACTGGTCTTCCTCGCGCTTGATGCGCTCGAAAATTTCCTCACGATGGACTGCCACGTCTTTCGGCGCATTGACACCAATTCGGACCTGGTTGCCTTTGACGCCCAATACGGTGACCGTGACGTCGTTGCCGATCATCAGCGTTTCGCCGACGCGCCGAGTTAATATCAACATAATCCAGCTCCTTACTTCCTTGGCGCTCGCGGCGGCAATCATGGCCGCGTCGCAGATGCATCGCCTAAGGCATGCGTTCTCTATATGTCCGCTGTGGTCAACAAATTCCCACAGCAATTGAACCAACCTATCGATCAAGGATACAAGAATCCCAATCGCAATTGTTGCATCTTATTATCAGAATAATACAAACGTTCAGTTAGAGAGGCGGCTGCGAACCAGCGGCTCAACCTCAGCAAGCGCGGCGCTCAAATTCTCAGGCTGCGTGCCCCCAGCTTGAGCAAAGTCCGCGCGGCCGCCGCCGCGCCCGCCGACCTTCGCGGCCACGACGCCCGCGATATCGCCCGCCTTCACTCGCTCTGTCAAATCCTCTGAAACTCCGGCCACCAGCACGACCTTGCCCTCTTGCGCGCTTGCCAGCACGATCACGCATGAACCGAGCTTGCTTTTGAGCCGATCCACCGCCTCACGCAATGACCTTACATCCGCGCCGTCAATCTGTGCAGCTAAAACCTTAATGCCGCCCACGGCTTTTGCCTGAGCAGACAAATCGCCGCCTTGGCCGCCCGCGAGCTTCGATTTGAGTTGCTGAACCTCTTTCTCGAGCTTGCGCGAGCGTTCGACGAGTTCACGGACTTTTTCGTCCACATCGTCCCGACTGCCTCGCAGCATCGCGGCAATATCGCGCAAAACCTGGTCGGTGCGCACGACCCATTCGTACGCCCCTTGTCCCGTCACCGCTTCCACGCGGCGAATCCCGGCAGCAACGCCCGATTCGCTGGTGATTTTGAACAAACCAATATCGCCAGCACGTTCGACGTGCGTACCGCCGCAGAGTTCCATCGAAAAATCCCCGATTGAAAGCACGCGCACGTCATTGTCATATTTCTCGCCAAACAGAGACATCGCGCCGGCGGCCACTGCGTCATCCAGAGCCATGACTCGCGTCTGCGCCGGCGCATTTTCGCGGATCTCGGCGTTCACCAACTCTTCGACGCGGTGCAATTCGGCGGGTGTCACGGCTTGGGTGTGGGAAAAATCGAACCGCAATCTATCGGCGGCCACCAGTGAGCCTTTTTGCTCGACATGCGTACCAAGAACTTTGCGAAGCGCCGCATGAAGCAGGTGCGTGGCTGAATGATTCAGCGCGATCGCCTTTCGACGCTGTTGATCGACTCGGGCTTCGATCGAGTCACCCGCATGCAATTCGCCGCTTTCCAGTTCACCCAGGTGCGCAATCGACGCGCCAATCTTCTGGGTGTCGCGCACGACAAAACGCGCACTTGCGCCGACGAGCACGCCGGTATCGCCAATCTGCCCGCCGCTTTCAGCGTAGAACGGCGTGTGGTCGAGCACCACCTGACCTTCTTGCCCGGGATGCAGTGAATCGACGATCGCTCCGTCGAAAATCAGCGATGTGACGCGGGCGGTGTCCTCGAACCTGTCATAGCCTGAGAACTCGCTCTTGCCGGAGAGCTTGATTGAATCGCGCGGATTCGCGCCGAACTTACTCGCCGCCTGTGCGCGCTTGCGTTGCGCTGCCATCGCGACATCAAACCCCGCTTGATCGATGCTCAAGCCGCGCTCGCGCGCCACATCCGCGGTCAAATCCGCCGGAAAGCCGTAGGTGTCGTATAGGCGGAATACCGTCTCGCCGGGGATTACCGAAGATTTCAGCTTTGCCGTTTCGGCCTCGAGCAGCGCCATGCCGGTGGTCAGGGTTTCGGCGAAGCGGATCTCCTCTTGGGCGAGTATTTGCGTGGCACGCGCCTCGCCGCCCACCAGTTCCGCGTAATAGGAGCCCATCTCGCGCACCAGTGGAGCGACCAATTTGTGCAAAAATGGCTGCGTCTGCCCCAATTTGTAGCCGTGACGAATCGCGCGCCGGATGATGCGTCGCAGTACATAACCGCGGCCTTCGTTGGAAGGCACGACGCCGTCAATGATCAAAAATGTGCAGGCGCGGATGTGATCAGCGATCACGCGTAGACTCGATGATTCCAAATCCTCGGCGCCCGTGACATCGGCAGCCGCGCGAATCAACGACTTGAAGAGATCGATGTCGTAGTTGCTATGGACTCCCTGCATGACCGCCGCGGTCCGCTCCAAGCCCATGCCCGTGTCCACCGAAGGCTTGGGTAAGGGCACCAACAACCCATCCGCCGAGCGATCGTACTGCATGAACACGAGATTCCAAATCTCCACATAGCGATCGCCGTCCTCATCAGGCGTCCCCGGAGGACCGCCGGCAATATCCGCTCCATGATCGTAAAAGATCTCCGAGCATGGGCCACACGGGCCGGTATCACCCATCGCCCAGAAATTCGACGCTTCCCCCATGCGCGTGCAGCGGGTCGGGTCGATGCCGATTTCTTGTGTCCAGATGCGCTGCGCTTCGTCGTCCTCCTTGAATACGGTCACCCACAGCCGCTCTTTTGGAATTTCCAGAGTGCCGGTAATGAAGTTCCAAGCGAAATGAATGGCTTCGCGCTTGAAGTAATCGCCGAAGCTGAAGTTGCCGAGCATCTCGAAGAATGTATGGTGCCGCGCGGTGTAACCCACGTTCTCCAAGTCATTGTGCTTGCCGCCGGCCCGCACGCAGCGCTGCGCGGTGGCCGCGCGCGAATAGTCGCGCACTTCCTTGCCGAGAAACAAATCCTTGAACTGGACCATGCCTGCGTTGGTAAACAGCAAGGTTGGGTCATTGGCGGGAACCAGCGAACTCGAAGGCAAGACGGCGTGCCCGTTCTTGCGGAAGAATTCCAAGAAGCTGGCTCGGATTTCCGAGGTGCTCATCGATCTTAATTTCACGTCGCGTTTCATGTCTTTGAGTGTCTTCAGTCCAATTCAACGTCAAAGCCTAAGGCCATTCGTATCTGAGCGCTCGTGAATCCTCGGTAACCCAGAAACCGCGCTTGCCGCTGCCTCTCTACGTAGTCCGCGGGCAGCGCCGCGCCGAATTTCTTCTGCCGCACCTGCCGCAGAAGCGCAATCCAGTCAGGGTAAGCGGCGAGGTACTCTTCAACGGCAGCCCCCTGCAAGCCGTGGCGCCTCAACTCCTGGTGAATGCGCAGCGGCCCCTGGCCGCGCGCGGCATGGTAGGCGACGAAATTTTCCATATAGCGCCGATCATCGAGTAGTTTTTCGGCGCGCAGCGCATCGAGCAAAGGCGCCACGACAGCGGCATCGTAACCTTTCCCGAGCAGCTTGAGGCGTAAATCCTCGGATGCGTAGTCGCGCCGCGCCAGCGCCTCGAGCGCGAAGAGCCGGACCGCGCGCGCGTCCAAGGGCTCGATCGAGCGGCGAGGCAGGGTGTTACGCCTCTTTGACGTCGACGCCGCGATTCATGGTCGCCTTTTCCGGGATGAGCCTGGCGCGAATTTGCGATTCGATGTCCTTGGCGATTTCCGGATGCTGCTGCAGGAATGTGCGGGCATTATCCTTGCCCTGTCCGATCCGTTCGCCCTTGTAGCTGTACCAAGACCCGGACTTCTCCACCATATTGTGTAGGACACCCAATTCGATCAGTTCCCCTTCCTTGGAGATCCCGGTTCCGTACATAATCTCGAATTCCGTCTCGCGGAATGGCGGCGCCACTTTGTTCTTGACCACTTTGACGCGGGTCATCGAACCGACGACTTCCTCGCCGTTCTTGATCGCCCCGATGCGCCGTATATCCATGCGCACCGACGAATAGAATTTGAGGGCATTACCGCCGGTCGTGGTCTCGGGATTTCCAAACATGACGCCGATTTTCATGCGTATCTGGTTGATGAAAATAACGATGGTGTTGGACCGCTTGATGTTGCCGGTGAGTTTGCGCAGCGCCTGAGACATGAGGCGGGCTTGAAGCCCCATGTGCTGATCGCCCATTTCGCCTTCGATCTCAGCCTTGGGCGTGAGAGCAGCGACCGAGTCGACCACTACCACATCTACCGCCCCGGAACGCACCAGCATGTCGGTGATCTCCAGCGCCTGCTCCCCGGTATCGGGCTGAGACACCAACAAGTCATTGACTTTGACGCCGAGCTTTTCCGCATACACCGGATCAAGTGCATGCTCGGCATCGACAAACGCCGCGGTTCCGCCGTTGCTCTGGGCGGAGGCGATGATAGCCAACGTCAGGGTGGTTTTTCCCGACGATTCCGGGCCAAAAATCTCGATGACGCGGCCGCGCGGAATGCCGCCGACGCCGAGCGCGATATCCAGGCCCAACGAACCGGTGGGGATCGAGTCCACCTCGTACGTGGCGCCCGCATCGCCCAAGCGCATGACCGAGCCCTTGCCAAATTGTTTTTCGATCTGGCTCAGCGCGGCAGCGAGAGCTTTCTTACGATTCTCTTCCATGGGGAGTCCTCAACAAGTGTGGCGCTATTATTTCATATTCAGCGGCCAACGCTCAGCTCATATGCAACGATTTCGCAGAGTTTTCTACGGAATTTGCCTTTCATCCAGTAGTGGCCAGGTGTCCACTACTGTATAGGCAGAGTGAATTCCGGCGGTTTCGGAACGTACCAGGCTCAAGCTGCTCATGCTCCACTCAATCGGAGACATTGCTTGCGGCACAGGGGCTTGCGTAACCTTTCTCGCCAGCGTTACATGCGCGCGCAGCGGCAGCGCAGGAAGCGCAAGGTCTTCGTGCAACCGCGCCCACAAGCCGCGCAGCGCCGCTGGTATTTCTTGCGCGGCGGCTACGACGATGCGAGGTTTCGCCCAAAACTCGATCGCATCCAAACGAATCGAACAGCAGTGCGCTCGCTGAGAGGCGCCGATCGTGCGCAGCTGGGCGAGGCGCGAGTCCAGGACCTCACCGACAAATGCCACTGTCAAATGATAATTCGCGGCCGGCACCAGTGGGCTCGGAGCCGCCAAGCGTAATTTGTGAGCCACACTTTCAAGCTGGTGCTTGGTATCGGCATCCGGCCAAAGCGCAAAAAACAATCGCACGTTGCAATCCTAGAGGGGGTTTTGCCGCCCGATCAGCACGCGAGCAGCCCAATAAGGGCCGCGCGAACGGTTTTGCGGCGCACCGAATCGCGGTCGCCGCGAAAGTGCCTCAATCGGGCAGCGACTCGTATCTTGCCGCCGCGCCGAACCGCCCAGCCAAGCCACACGGTGCCGACTGGTTTTCCGGGCGTGGCGCCGCCCGGTCCAGCGATCCCCGTGACGGCGACGGCCACCTGCGCCCTCGCCCGCTTCAGCGCGCCGATTGCCATGGCTCGCACCGTGGCTTCGCTGACCGCACCGTTCTTCTGCAGTACGGCGCGGGGCAAGCCCAAGCGTCGCACTTTGGATTCATTACTGTAGGTGACGAATCCCTCGATGAACCATTGGGAGCTGCCGGCAACATCGGTCAGTGTCTTGGCGATCCACCCTCCGCTGCAGGATTCCGCGGTTGCCACGCCGCGGTGGGCTTTCAGCAGGTGCCGGCCCACTCGGGCGGCAAGACGCTTGAAATCCGCATCGCTGTTCGCCATGGCATTCAGTGTACTAGTTTAGAATCGCGTATGGACATCCTGACCCCGGAACACACGCCGATGATGCAGCAATACCTGCGCATCAAGGCGCAGCATCCCGACGTGCTGTTGTTCTATCGCATGGGCGATTTCTACGAGATGTTCTACGAGGACGCGCGGCGCGCCGCGGAACTTCTGGACATCGCGCTGACGCAGCGTGGCGCATCGGCGGGCGCGCCGATTCCGATGGCCGGCGTACCCGTGGTCACCCTCGATGGCTACTTGGCAAAGCTGGTGCGCAAGGGTGAGTCGGTTGCGATCTGCGAACAGCGCGGCGACCCGGGAAAATCCAAGGGGCCGATGGAGCGCGAAGTGGTGCGCATCGTCACTCCCGGCACCGTCACCGACGAATCCTTGCTGGAAGAGCGGCGCGACACTATCTTGGCGAGCGTCTGCGGCCGTGACGGCCGCTACGGTCTCGCATGGCTCGATCTTTCTGCGGGTCGCTTCAGCGTCATGGAACTCGCCAATCTCGCCGCCCTCGAAACCGAGGTCGAGCGGCTGGACCCGAAGGAGATTCTGACGCCCGACGGCGCTCAACCCGGGATCGGCCACGCGACGAGAGTCGAAGATCGGCGCTGGCGGCCGCGAGCACCGTGGCATTTCGATACCGATTCCGCCACCCGCGCGCTGACGGAACAATTCCGCACGCGCGATTTGGCCGGCTTCGGCTGCGCAGATAAGCCCCTGGGTATAGGCGCGGCCGGCGCTCTGCTTGCCTACGTGCGCGAGACGCAAAAATCAGCGCTGCCGCACCTGCTCTCGATCACCACGGAGGAGCGCAATGATGCCCTGATCATGGATCCCGCAACGCGCCGTAATCTGGAGCTCGACGAAAGTCTCGCGGGCGCTCCTGATCTCACTCTCGCGGGGGTCTTCGATCGCACCGCCACGCCCATGGGCGGGCGGATGCTGCGCCGCTGGCTGCATCGGCCGCTGCGCGATGGCGAAGTCTTGCGCGCTCGTTATCACGCGGTCGCGACCTTGATGGAACTGATCCCGCACTCACAAACAGGGGAACCCCTGCGCGCAGTTGGCGACTTGGAGCGAATTCTCGCGCGAATCGCGCTGCGCTCGGCAAGGCCGCGCGATCTCACGCAGCTGCGCGCCGCGCTGGCGGCCCTGCCCCAGCTGCGCCGAGCTCTCGCAGCCGGCTTCCGTTCCCCATTGCTGCTTCAGCTCACAGACCACGTCAACGAGCATCACGCTGAGCACGCGCTATTGATGCGCGCAATCATCGACGCCCCGCCCCACTACTTGAGGGAAGGCGGTGTGATCAAACCAGGCTACGACGCGGAGCTCGATGAACTGCGCACTCTCGGCAGCAACACCGAACAATTCCTGCTGGACCTTGAACAAAGAGAACGCGAGCGCAGCGGTCTGTCGAGCCTGAAATTGGGCTTCAATCGAGTGCAGGGTTTTTTCATCGAGGTGAGCCGCAGCCAGGCCGACAGGGTCCCCGCCGAATACCTGCGCCGTCAAACCGTGAAATCCGCGGAGCGGTTTATCACGCCGGAATTGAAATCCTTCGAGGACAAGGTGCTCGGGGCACGCGATCGCGCCCTGGCGCGAGAGAAGCTCTTGTACGAGGCATTGCTCGATGCGCTGTGCGAAAATCTGCCGGCGCTGCAGGCGACCAGCAGCGCGGTCGCGCAAATCGATGTTCTCTCTTGTTTCGCCGAGCGGGCGATAACCCTTGAATGCGCACAGCCTGAATTGGTCGATGAACCGCTGCTCTTGATCGAGGCCGGCCGCCATCCCGTGGTCGAGCGCGCCGGGCGCGAGCCTTTCATCCCGAATGATCTGCGCTTCGATGACTCGCGCCGCATGCTCATCATTACCGGCCCGAACATGGGCGGCAAGAGCACCTACATGCGCCAGACCGCGCTCATGGTGATCCTTGCGCACATCGGCTGCTTCGTGCCGGCGCGGCGCGCGATTTTTGGGCCCATGGATCGCATATTCACACGCATCGGCGCATCGGACGATCTGGCGGGCGGCCGGTCGACCTTTATGCTCGAAATGACCGAAACGGCAAACATCCTCAATAACGCGACTGCCCAGAGCCTGGTGCTGATGGACGAGGTGGGCCGCGGCACGAGCACTTTCGACGGTCTGTCGCTTGCCTGGGCCTGTGCCGCATTCATCGCCACCAAAATCCGCGCCTTTACCTTATTTGCCACGCATTATTTTGAACTCACCAGCCTTGCGGGTGAGGCGCCGGGCGTCGCCAACGTTCACGTGGAAGCGGTTGAGCACGGCGATCAATTGGTATTCCTGCACAGCGTCAAGGAAGGACCCGCCAATCAAAGCTATGGCCTACAGGTGGCGGCGCTGGCCGGCATTCCAAAATCTGTGACGGCACAGGCTCGCCGTTATTTGCTGGAGCTGGAACGCGAGCGCGACGCTCTGCGAAGCTACAGCTCGCCGCAGGTCGAGCTACCCTTGTTCGCGCCCGCGGCGTCGCCCGCGCCGCCGCAGGAATCCGCCGCCCTCAAGGCGCTTCGCGAGGCAGATCCCAATGCCTTGAGTCCGCGCGATGCGCTGGATCTTTTGTTTCGCCTAAAGTCACTGGATCGGGATGGGTAGTCAGGCGTCGAAGCGACCGCTGCGCAGAAAGGCGGCCGTCTGCGCCGCGACTGCCGAGGAGAACGGCAAACCGGTATGACTCACTCGCAGGACCAAGTGCTGGGATATTCCCGGAAGCCGGGTCTCCTCGACAAGAATGGTGCCATCGCTGGGGCCGCCGGTTGCACCCACCAGCTGGCCGAAACCAAGCCGCAAGCTTCCCGCAATCACGCCAAGCTCTCGCTCGCCGTTCCAGCGCCGCACGCGCTCCTTGAGCAACTCTTCCTCGATGCCGCGCCCCATTATTTTCCGGCCGAACGGCAGCCGGGCCAGATTCCGCGCCGCACGGCTGCCCGTGAGCGGAGAGCCCAACAAGACGATTCGACCGGGCGGAAGTCCCGCAGCGCGCCCTAACTCGAAGAGCTTCAAGATCACCAAGCCGCCGAGGCTATGACCCACCAGGTGCAGCGTCTCGGCGCGCGTCTCGAGCAGAAATGTTGCCAGCGCTTGCGCATTGTCGGTCATGCTGGAATTTACCGACGCATAGGAAAATGCCAGGGTTTTCGCGTTCAGGTCCCGCGCCAATCGCCTGCGCAGCAAGCCCCCCTCCAAACCCGTGAGCCAAAGTCCGTGCACGTAGACAACGACGGTGCTCACGGCATGATCTACAGCCGCAGCTCTTCGATTACGGCGCGATTGGTGCTCGAGGAGGCCGCCTCGACGGCTTCGCTGTCCGGAACCCAGCGGAACCGCACATGCTCCGAGGCGCTCAAGGTCACCGGCACTCGCCCGGGCAGCCGCAATGAAAACGCGTGCTCGAGATTCAAGGTGACTCCCGGAGCGTAAACCTTGCCGAAGGCCGGCAGGATCTCATACACCTGAGTCCACTGCAGATTGACCAGTACGCCTTGGGTAATGCCGGTTTCCTCGGTGACCTCGCGTCGCGCCGCCGCATCGGCGAGTTCGCCCCACTCCAAACTACCGGTTACCGACTGCCAAAATCCTGGAGGACGGCACCGTTCGAGCAGCAGAAATTCGCCCGCCTCGGTATAGATCACGATCAAGACGGATTCCGGCCTTCGATACTGCGGCAACTGTCACTCGATCTTAGGCGGCGTGCGCACGCGAATATGCAGCTCTCGAAGCTGAGCTTCACTGACTTCCGTCGGCGCGTCCATCAATAGGTCGGCCGCGGTCTGAGTCTTCGGAAAAGCGATGACGTCGCGAATGCTGTCAGCACCGGCCATCAACATGGCCAGCCGGTCGAGTCCAAAGGCAATACCGCCGTGCGGCGGCGCGCCAAATTTCAGCGCGTCCAATAGAAATCCGAACCTGTAACGCGCCTCTTCGGGCGAAATGCCCAACAAATCAAACACCACGGATTGAAGTTCTTGATTGTGGATACGCACCGAGCCCCCGCCGATTTCCGAGCCGTTGAGGACCATGTCGTAGGCTTTCGCGGTTGCTTCTCCCGGACTCGCGGCCAGTGCCGCGTAGTCGAGATTCGCCGGACTGGTGAATGGATGGTGCATCGCCTGCCAGCGCTTCGCCTCCGCATCCCATTCGAACATCGGGAACTCCACGACCCACAGGGGCCGCCAACCGGCCGCGACCATGTTGAGGTCCTGGCCCACTTTGAGGCGCAGCGCCCCGAGCGCATCGCTCACCACTTTGCCGCTGTCGGCGCCGAAGAAGATCAGATCTCCGTCCTTGGCGGCGGTGCGTTGCATGATGCCGCTGATCGCGGCATCGCTCAAGAATTTCAAAATCGGCGACTGCAGGCCGTCGCGGCCCTTCGCGAGCTCGTTGACTTTGATATAAGCGAGGCCTCTTGCTCCATAACGCCCTACATAGGCCGCGTAGTCATCGATCTCTTTTCGCGACAGCTTGCCGCCTTGCGGCACGCACAGCGCAGCGACTCGGCCGTTGGGATCGGCGGCGGGCCCTGCGAAGACTTTGAAGTCGCAGTCCTTCACGAGATCTGCGACATCGACCAATTCCAGGGGCACGCGCAAATCCGGCTTGTCGGATCCGTAGCGGCGCATCGCTTCGGCGTAGCTCATCCGCGGCATGGGGCTCGGCAATTCAACGCCCATCACTTGCTTGAACAGGTAATGCACCAAGCCTTCCATGATTTCCTGAATCTGCGCCTGGTCGAGAAAGGAGGTCTCGATATCGAGCTGCGTGAATTCGGGCTGACGGTCGGCACGCAAGTCTTCATCGCTGAAGCAGCGCACGATTTGGTAGTAGCGGTCAAAACCAGAGATCATCAGCAGCTGTTTGTAGATCTGCGGCGACTGAGGCAGCGCAAAGAATTTTCCGGCATGAGTGCGGCTCGGCACCAGGTAGTCGCGCGCGCCTTCCGGCGTGGCTTTCGACAACATCGGCGTTTCGATGTCGATGAAACCAGCATCGTCCAGGTAGTGGCGCATGGCGCGGGTGATTCGGTGCCGCAAGAGCAGGCGTTCGCGCATATCCTCGCGGCGCAGATCCAGGTAGCGGAAACGCAGGCGCACTTCCTCGTTGACGATCTCATCGAGTTGAAACGGCAGCGGCTCCGAACGGTTCAAAATCTCCAAGTCCTGGCACAGCACTTCAATCTGACCGGATTTCAAATTGGCGTTTGCCGTACCCGGCGGCCGCGCGCGAACCAGGCCCGTCACTTTCAGCACGAATTCGTTGCGCACGCGCTCAGCCATGGCGAACATGGCCGCCTTGTCCGGATCGAACACGATTTGCAGGAGGCCGGTGCGATCGCGCAAGTCGACAAAGATGACGCCGCCGTGGTCGCGGCGCCGGTGGGCCCAACCGGCCACGGTGACCACCTTGCCGATCAGTGACTCCTCGACCCGGCCGCAATAATGAGTGCGCATAAGCAAAAACAACCTGAAAAAGGGCAAGCGCGCGATGCTAAGGCTAACAACCGGCCTGGGCAAGCCCAAAGCAGCGGCAAATCCGCGTTTCGGGGGCGGCGTGTGCTTCAATTGCAGCGGTGCGCCAGATTCCATCGCTCAACGGCATCCGAGCCGTCAGTTTCATGCTGGTATTCATTACGCATACCGGTTACCAGGGCTTCGTCTCGGGCGATTTTGGCGTCACCATTTTCTTCTTCCTGAGCGGCTTCCTTATTACCACCCTAATGCGCGCCGAACTCGACAGAAAAGGCTGCGTCAATGTCGGGCATTTCTATTTGCGCCGCGCGCTCAGAATTTTGCCGCCGTTCTACCTGGTAGTGCTGGCAGCCACTCTGCTCGCGCTCTGGCTATATCCGCTCGGCACGGTGTACGGCCCGGCCATGCAGGCGGAGCTGTTGTTCTATGCGAACTATTGGGGAATCTACGGCATCAACAAAGAGGCGCCTGGAACCGGGGTTGTCTGGTCGCTTGCGGTGGAGGAACATTTCTACCTGCTGTTCCCTTGGTTGTATATCGGCATGCAGAAATGGCGGCTGCCGCGCCAAAGACAGGCGTTGCTGCTGTGGGGACTTTGCGCACTCATACTGGCATGGCGTTGGATACTCTGCGTATACATGCATGCGAACAGCACTCGAATCTATCTCGCCACCGACACTCGCGTGGATTCGATTCTATTCGGCTGCGCTCTCGCGGTTTGGAACAACCCCGCTCTGGATGCAGCGAAGCTGCCGCCTTCGTGGTGGAAATATCTGTTGATACCGGCGGCGCTCGCTGCCCTGTTGCTATGCATGGCGTTTCACGGAGCGCTGTTCAGAAATACCTGGTATTTCTCGATCCAGGGGGCGGCGCTCACGCTGCTGTTCATCGCGGCGGTTCGATTTAGCCAATGGCCGTTGTTTCAATTCTTGAACTTTCGTTGGGTGTCCTTCATCGGAGTACTGTCTTATTCCCTGTACCTGGTTCATTTCGTCTTGCTGCTCGCCGTGAAGCGGTTTTGGCCGCAGGGGCAGGCTTGGCAAAACGCAATGATTGCGCTCGCGGCATCAATGGCGGCTGCATCGGCGATCTATGTGCTCATCGAGAAGCCTTGCGCCCGCTTACGCAAGCTGCTGACCGACTGAGAAATGGGATATATTGCCGCCACTACGAGGGAGGCAGATATGGCTCCAATCCCACTCGGCGCGATCGCCGGTTTGATCATGAACGCCACCGCCAGCTACCTCATCACCGGCCGCCTCTTTCATCGCTACCAACAGAAAACCGCCGCCACCTGGCGCCCTGAATCGTGGCGTCATCACCTGTTCGCGATGCTGCTGCAGGCGATCGCCGGCGCCGGCATCGGTTGGCTATTTGTCTTCTGCGGGGCGCCGAGCATTGGATTCACCCTGGTCGAACTGGCGGCCGCCATCTGGATCGTTCTCGTGGCGTGCATCCTGATCCAAGCGCTGTACGTCAATTGGCACGTGGGGTTCGTCGTCGGGCTGGTGCTCGATTGGAGCGTGTTTATCGCCGGCGTCTTGCTGGTCTGCGGCTGGTTCGGCGCACGTTAGCGCCTGGACTTGGCCGTCGCTTTTTTGCCCGGCGCCTTTGCGGCCGCTCGCTTACGCGTGTGACGCGGCGTCGGTGACTTGGCAGGCGGCAATTTCACCGAGGGCTTAGCAGCCGACTTATCCGTTGCCGAGGCCGGCTCCTTTGCCGGCGCCGCGGCCTCGGATGCAGAAGTCTCGGCGCTCTTGCCGTTCTCCTTGCTCTTCTCATCCTTGCCTTTGTCATCCTTGCCTTTGTCATCCTTGGCCTTGTCATCCTTGGCCTTGTCATCCTTGGCCTTGTCATCCTTGCCCTTCGCGTCCGCATCCTTCGCGTCCTTCGGCGCATCCGCCGCCTCGGGTTTGTCCGCCAAGTTGCGCTGATTCTCCTTATCGCCCTTGAAATCGGTCTCGTACCAACCGCCGCCCTTGAGTCGAAACACCGGCGCGGACATCAAGCGCACCAACTGCGATTTGCCGCAGTCGGGACACTTTCTCAAAGGCGAATCGCTGACCTTTTGCATGGCCTCGAGTTCGTGGCCGCAGCTCTTGCATTGATACTCGTAAAAGGGCATGGACTTCCTCTATCGGGACTGCTGAACGGAAGTATAGCGGATCAATGCAGCCGCTCTTTCTCGAACACCAGACTGTCGCGCTTCAACTTGGCGATGACCCGGTCCCCCGCGATGAATTCACCGCGCAGGATCTGCTGCGCCAACGGGTTCTCGATCTGCGATTGAATGGCGCGCTTCAGGGGCCGGGCGCCGTACACCGTATCAAACCCCGCCTCGCCGATCTTGTCCCGGGCATCATCGTCCAGCCGCAGAGTGATATCGCGCTCCGCCAGCCGCTGCCGAAGCCGTCCCAACTGTATATCCACGATGGACCGAATCTGCTCGCGGCCGAGCGAATGAAACACCACGATGTCATCGACGCGATTGATGAATTCCGGACGGAAATGCTGCGTGACCACTTGCATGACCGCCTGTTTCATCTTGGCGTAGTTGGCTTCTCCTGAAAGCTCTTGAATGACCTGGGATCCTAGATTCGATGTCATGATGACGACGCAGTTGCGAAAATCGACGGTCCGCCCCTGGCCGTCGGTGAGACGCCCGTCATCGAGCACTTGCAGCAGCACGTTGAATACATCCGGGTGCGCCTTTTCGATTTCATCGAGCAGGATGACGCAGTACGGGCGGCGGCGAACCGCTTCGGTGAGGTATCCGCCTTCTTCGTAGCCTACATATCCCGGGGGCGCGCCGATGAGGCGGGCGACCGAGTGCTTTTCCATGAATTCGGACATGTCGATGCGTATCAACGCGTCTTCCGTGTCGAACATGAATTCGGCCAGCGCCTTGCACAGCTCGGTTTTACCCACGCCCGTGGGCCCCAAGAACATGAATGAGCCGCTCGGTCGGTTCGGATCCGAAAGCCCCGCGCGCGTGCGGCGGATGGCGTCCGCGACCGCCTTCACCGCCTCCTGCTGCCCCACGACGCGCTTGCCGAGCACCTCTTCCATGCGCAGCAACTTCTCGCGTTCGCCCTCGAGCATGCGCGACACCGGGATGCCGGTCCACTTCGAAACGATTTCGGCGATTTCTGCTTCCGTCACCGAATTTCGCACCAGTTGATTCGGCTTCTGCTCAACTTCGAGCGCCTGGGCAAGCTTCTGCTCGAGCGCGGGGATCCGGCCATACTGCAGCTCCGACATTCGCGCCAGGTCCTGGGCGCGGCGTGCCGTGTCCAGATCCTGGCGGGCGCGCTCCAATTCTTCTTTGATGTGGGCGGCGCCTTGCACGGTCGCCTTCTCGGCCTTCCAGACTTCCTCGAGATCCGAGTATTCCTTCTCCAGGGCGTTTAATGCATCATTCAGCGTATTCAAGCGCTTTCTGGAAGCCTCATCGGTCTCCTTCTTGAGCGCCTCGCGCTCGATCTTCAGCTGGATGATGCGCCGGTCAAGCTTGTCGAGCGCCTCGGGCTTCGAATCGATTTCCATTCGAATGAGCGACCCGGCCTCATCGATCAAGTCGATTGCCTTGTCCGGCAACTGCCGATCGGCGATGTAGCGATGCGACAGCGTGGCCGCCGCAACGATGGCCGGATCCGTGATTTCGACGCCATGGTGCACTTCATAGCGCTCTTTGAGGCCTCTCAAGATGGCGATGGTATCTTCCACCGAGGGCTCGTCGACCAGCACCTTTTGGAAGCGGCGCTCGAGCGCCGCATCCTTCTCGATGTATTTGCGATATTCGTCGAGGGTGGTCGCGCCCACGCAATGCAGCTCGCCGCGCGCCAAGGCGGGCTTCAACATGTTGCCCGCATCCATCGCCCCCTCGGCCTTGCCGGCGCCCACCATGGTGTGCAATTCGTCGATGAATAAGATGACCTGGCCTTCCTGCTTGGCCAAATCATTCAGGACAGCTTTGAGCCTCTCCTCGAATTCGCCGCGGAACTTCGCACCGGCGATGAGCGATCCCATGTCGAGCGCGAGAATGCGCTTGTTGCGCAGCCCTTCCGGCACCTCGCCGTTGACGATGCGCTGGGCCAGACCCTCGACGATGGCCGTTTTGCCGACTCCCGGCTCACCGATGAGCACCGGATTATTCTTGGTACGCCGCTGCAAGACCTGAATGGTGCGCCGGATCTCATCGTCGCGGCCGATTACCGGGTCGAGCTTTCCCTGGGTCGCACGCTCGGTCAGATCGATGCTGTACTTCTCCAGCGCCTGACGATTCTCCTCGGCTCCGGCATCGTCCACCTTGGCGCCGCCGCGCACCTCGTCGATGGCTTTCTCGAGCGCCGAACGAGAAACCCCGTTCGCCTTGAGCAGCCGCCCCAGATCGCCGCGATCCTCGCAGGCGGCCAGCACGAACAACTCGCTCGAAATGAATTGATCACCGCGCTTCTGCGCGAGCTTGTCGGTAACGTTCAACAGCTTGTTGAGGTCGTTGCCCATCAGCACCTCGCCGCCCGATCCTTCCACCTGGGGAAGCCGGTCCAGAGCCCCGGCGAGATCCGAGCGCAATTTCGCGACCTGAGCGCCCGCTTTCTCCAGCAGTGGCCGGGCGGTGCCGCCCTCTTGGTCGAGCAGTGCGGTCATGAGGTGGACCGGCTCGATGTATTGATTGTCGCGGCCCACCGCCAGGGACTGGGCATCGGCCAGGGCCTGCTGGAATTTGGTGGTCAGTTTGTCCATTCGCATAGAGCTACCTTGAGAAAACGCTCAGAGTGCTTACAAAATGGGGTGGAAAGGCGTCAATTCAACGGTACGCTTACGATTCCCGCCAAACTAGCGTGGCTTGCCGCCCGGTCGTTCCGTCGCGCCGGTGAGAGAAGTATCGGTCCGGCCGGCTATAAGTACATTCGCCGCCCCCGTAAATGCGGCTGATGCCGAGCCTCGCCAGCCGCAGGCGGGCGAGCAGGCCCAAATCCGCCATAAATCGCCCTCGAGCATTGCGCTGAAAGGCAGCCGCGGCTTGCGCTTGGGCTCGAAGAAATTCTTCGCGCACCTCCGCCCCAACCTCAAAGCGATCGGGGCCGATGGCAGGTCCCAGCCAAACTTGGAGTGTGTGCGCGGAAACACCCATGGCCAGCACCGTCGCTTCGATCACGCCCGCACTCAGTCCGCGCCAGCCCGCGTGTGCGGCAGCCACGATCTCGCCGGACTGCGCAGCCAGCACGATGGGCAAGCAGTCCGCCGTGAGAATCGCGCACACTCGCCGCAATTGCCGCGTCACCGCCGCATCGGCGGCGCCTCGGGGTCCAGGGACGTCAAGATCAGCGACATTCACACCGTGCACTTGCTCCAGCCAGACGGGCTCCGCCGGCAGGGCCGCGGCGCTCGCCAGTTCCCGTCGATTGACGGCGACCGCCTCAGGATCGTCTCCGACATGGTCGCCGAGGTTTAAGGATGCATACGGCGCAGCGCTCGCGCCGCCCCCGCGAAATGTCGATAGCACTCGGACGCCAGGAGGCCCCGGCCAGTCGACTTGAATCCAGCCTGGACGATTCGGGCGGCTAAGGGTCATTTGCTTTGCGCGCGTCCTGGCGCAGCGCCAGCAGCAAATGCGCGAAATCCTCCGGCACGGCACTCTTCAAGGTCAATCGTTTGCCGGAGCGCGGATGATCGAATCCCACCATCGCCGCATGCAAGGCCTGACGTTTGAACGCACGCAGTGTACCCACGAACTCTGAAGCCGCATCGCGCGGCTGCGCGAAACGGCCGCCATACACCGGATCGCCCACGATGGGGTATTTCAAGTGCGATAGATGCAGGCGAATCTGGTGAGTGCGGCCGGTCTCCAATTTGACCGACAGATAGGTGTGGGCGCGGAAGCGCTCCAGCACACGATAATGCGTGACTGCCGGCCGGCCGCTCTCGCGCACCGCCATGCGCAGCCGATCGCTGCGATTGCGTCCTATGGGAGCATCGATGGTGCCGCCGCCCGTCATGACGCCGACGCATACCGCGAGATATTCCCGAGCCATGGTTCGCGCCGCGAGCTGCCGCGATAGCGAGGTCTGCGCTTCTACGTTGCGCGCAATGACCAGCAGACCGCTGGTGTCCTTATCGAGCCGGTGAATGAGACCTGCGCGCGGCAGTATCGACAACGAGGCATCGTATCCCAACAGAGCGTTCTGCAATGTATGCCGCGGGTTGCCCGCGCCCGGGTGCACCACCAAGCCGGCGGGTTTGTCGATGACCAGCACATCCGCATCTTCGTGGACCAGGCGCAGTGCAATCGCCTCGGGCAGCACCTGGGGCTGCGGCACCTCCAATGTCATTTGCACGCGGATGCGTGCCCCCGCCTCCACGATGTCACGGGGTCTCGGGCGCAGACGGCCCACTTGCACCGCGCCGCCCTCGATCCAACCCTTGATTCGAGTGCGCGAATGCTGCGGCATCAGGCGCGCCAAGGCGCTATCCAGCCGCTGACCGGCTAATTCGGGCGGAATTTCCAGATCGATCACTTGGAACTCTGCGTTCATCGGACACTCGAAGCTTACGGTCGGGAATACCCAGCGAGGAACCCGTAAGGGCATCGGGTATACTGCCGCGCTTTCGGGCCCCGTCCAACGGGACCCCCCATTGTAAGGAATCGCTTGTGAGACTGCGTGATCTTGTCCATCCGAGCCGGGTGCTGCTGGTCGCCCTCGGCATCATGCTGCTGGCATCCGGCTGCCGCAGTCATCGCGGCGACGAGGCCAGGTCGGGACCTGAGCAGATCTACGCAAAAGCCCAAAAAGCCATCAGAAACGGCAGCTATGCCGAGGCGGTCAAGCAGCTCGAGGCGCTGCAGTCGCGCTTCCCCTTCAGCGAGCCCGCCCGCCAGGCGCAGCTCGATTTGATTTACGCCTATTACAAGAGCCATCAGGTCGATCCCGCGATCGACGCGGCGGATACCTTCATTCGCGAGAACCCGACCAACCCCACAGTCGACTACGCCTACTATATGAAGGGCTTGGTCTATTTTGAGCGGCAGGCAAACTGGCTGGAACGGCGTTTCGGCACCGACTTGTCGGAGCGCCCGCCGGTCAATGCCAAGAAATCATTCGATGCATTCCAGCAGCTCATCGAGAAATACCCGCACAGCAAGTACATCGGCGACGCTCAGCAGCGCATGATTTATCTGCGCAACCGCTTGGCCGATTTCGAGTTACACGTCGCCAGGTACTATATGCGCCGCGGCGCCTACGTGGGCGCCCTGAATCGCGCGAAATTCTGCGTCGAGAACTATGATGGAGCGCCCGCGGTCAAGGGCTCCTTGCAGGTGATCGTGCAAGCCTACTACAACCTCAAGATGGTGGATCTGGCGCAAAGTGCCGAACGCGTATACGCCGATAACTATCCTAACGACTCAGGCGCGAGGCCGAAGAAGCACTGGTATCAAATTTTCTAGCGCGATTTGTAGCCGCTGGTGATCGGGTAGCGCCAGTCGCGCCCAAATGCTCTGCCGCTGACCCGCACGCCCGGGGGTGCCTGGCGGCGCTTGTACTCGTTGCGCTTCACCAGATCCAAGATCCGCCCTACCGTAGCTCTGTCGAAGCCGCGCGCGGCGATTTGATCCACCGATAGATCCTCCTCGATGAAGGCTTCGAGAATCGGGTCGAGGACTTCGTAGGGCGGCAGGCTGTCGGTGTCCTTCTGATCGAAGCGAAGCTCCGCCGACGGCGGCCGCTCGATGACGCGGTTCGGAATCACCTCGGATTGCGCATTGCGCCAGCGGCATAGCCGATAAACCAGAAGTTTGCTGCAGTCCTTGATGGGCGCGAAACCGCCCGCCATGTCGCCGTACAGCGTGGCGTAGCCCACCGCCATTTCGCTCTTGTTGCCGGTCGTCAGCAGCATCTTTCCGGTTTTATTCGAGATGCCCATCAACAAGACGCCGCGGCAGCGCGATTGAATATTTTCCTCGGCCGTATCCGGCGCGCGGCCGGCAAATTCATCCTTGAGCGCCGCGAGCGTCGCCTCGAACATGCCTTCGATGGAAATCTCGCTATGTTTTACCTTCAGCCGCTTGGCCTGCAGCGCGGCATCGTCCTTGCTCATCTGCGATGTGTAGCGCGAGGGCATCGACACCGAGTGCACTCGATCGGCCCCGAGCGCATCGACGGCAATGACCAGGGTGAGCGCCGAATCGACGCCGCCCGACAACCCCATCACCACGCCCGGAAACCGGTGCTTGGTCACGTAGTCCCGAGTGCCCTGCACCAGCGCGCCGTACACGCTTTCCTCCTGACCCTGCAGCGGCAACGTTTCCGCCGGGATGGGATGGACCGCGCCCGAAGAATCGAGCGCCAGATCGACCACATACATGCCTTCGGTGAAAGCAGGCGCGCGCTGGGTAATGAGCCCGTTGGCGTCCATGACAAAGGAGTTGCCATCGAACACGAGTTCATCCTGACCGCCGACGAGATTGACGAACACCAGAGGTATGCCGGCCTCCCGCACCCTCTCTCTCACCACCAGCTGCTCGCGCTGGTGCTGCTTCTCGACTTCGTAGGGAGAGGCATTGATCACCAGCAGCACCTGCGCCCCTGCCTCGCGAGCCTGAAGAGCCGGCGCCGGCTCCCAGACATCCTCACACACCAGTACCCCGGCTTTTACGCCGTGCAGTTCGATGATGGTGGGCTGCGTGCCCGGTGTGAAATAGCGCTTCTCGTCGAATACCCGATAGTTGGGCAGGCACGCTTTGCGATGGTTCGCGATCACAGCGCCGTCGCGAATCACGATGGCGGAGTTGAAGATCGTCGCACCGACATATTCCGGATAGCCGGCGATCAAGGTGATGCCGCGCACCTCCCGCTTCAGCCGCTCCAATGATTGCGCCACCTGCAGGCGCATTCCGGAATGAAACAAGAGATCCTCCGGCGGATAGCCCGACACCGCCAATTCAGGCAGCATGGCGACATCCGCGCGATAGCGGTCGCGCGCTTCGTTGGCGGCGGCGACGATCCGCGATGTATTCCCATCGACATCGCCGACCACCAAATTGAGCTGCGCCATCACGCAACGCAGCTGCCGCGGATCGCTCAAATGATTCCCCTTACTTTGGGCGCCGGGCGCCGCGGGTGGTCTTGCGCCGGGCACCGGCCTTGGGCCTCGCGGCGGTCTTGCGCGGGGCGGTTGGCTTTGCAGCGGCCGCCTTTGGAGCCGTTTTTACTGATTTGCTGACCGATTTCTTGAGACGTTTGGCAATGGCCGAGCCCATCTCCGCGGGGGAGCGCACGGTGGTGATCCCGGCCGCCTCGAGCGCTTCGAATTTCGCCGCCGCCGTACCTTTGCCGCCTGCGACGATGGCCCCGGCATGGCCCATGCGCTTACCCGGCGGCGCCGCGACCCCGGCAATATAGGCGACCACGGGCTTGCTCACATGCCGGTGAATGAACGCTGCCGCGGCCTCCTCATCGCTGCCGCCGATCTCCCCCACCATCAGTATGCCCTCGGTTTGAGGATCGTTTTCGAACAGCGCCAGAACATCGATGAAGTTCATGCCGCGCACCGGATCTCCGCCGATGCCCACACAAGTGCTCTGGCCGAGCCCGTTGTTGGTGGTTTGAAACACAGCTTCATAGGTGAGGGTGCCCGAGCGAGATACAATGCCCACGCGCCCCTTCTTGTGAATGAAGCCCGGCATGATGCCGATCTTGCATTCTTCCGGCGTGATGATCCCCGGACAGTTGGGGCCTATGAGGCGCGTCTTGTAGCTTGCGAGCGTTGCTTTCACTCGCACCATGTCGTTGACCGGAATGCCTTCGGTAATGCAAACGATCAGCGCCACGCCGGCGTCGGCCGCCTCCAGGATGGCATCGGCTGCGAATGGCGCCGGCACATAGATCATGCTCACCGTGGCGCCGGTCTCGGCAACGGCTTCCTTGGCCGTGTTGAAAACCGGCAGCCCCAGATGCTTTTCGCCGCCGCGACCCGGAGTGACGCCGCCCATGAGCTTGGTGCCGTACGCCAAGCATTGTTCGGAATGAAATGTGCCCTGCTTGCCGGTGAAGCCCTGGCAAATCACCTTGGTATTTTTATTGACCAGAATGCTCATCGCTTAAGCTCCTGCCATGCGCACGGCCTTCACCGCCGCGTCGGTAAGATCGGTGGCAGAGGTAATGGCAAGGCCGCTGCCCGCGAGCAGTTTGCGCGCCAAGGGCGCGTTGGTCCCTTCGAGGCGCACGATGACCGGGATGCTCACGCCGACTTCCTTGACGGCGGCGATGATGCCCTCCGCAATCATGTCGCAGCGGACGATGCCGCCGAATATATTGATCAGAATCGCGGTCACCTTGGCATTCGAGAGGATGAGCTTGAATGCCGTTGCGACGCGCTCTTTGGTCGCTCCGCCGCCGACATCCAAAAAGTTCGCCGGCTTGCCGCCATGCAGCTGTATCAGGTCCATGGTCGCCATGGCGAGACCGGCGCCATTGACCATGCAGGCAATATTGCCATCCAGCGATACGTAATTCAGCTCGCTCTCGGCCGCCTTGCGCTCCATGGGGTCTTCCTGCGAGTCGTCCCGCATCGCGCTCAAATCCTTTTGCCGAAACAGCGCGTTGTCTTCGATGTTGATCTTGGCATCGAGCGCCAGCAGATTTCCGTCGGCGGTCACGATCAGCGGATTGACCTCCACCAGGCTCGCATCGCGGTCCAGGTAGAGCTTGTAGATGGCATGTGCGATCTTCGCGAACTGAGCGATTTGACCGCCGTTGAACCCCAATCCAAACGCCAATTGACGGCACTGAAAATCCTGCAACCCGGCCGCAGGATGTACATTCACCCGGATGATCATTTCGGGCGAGTGTTCGGCGACCTCTTCGATGTCCATTCCGCCTGCCGCAGAGGCAACAAAGGCGAGACGCCCCGCGTCGCGATTCAAGACCAGACTCAAATAAATCTCTCGCGCGATCTTTGAGCCGAGTTCCACGTAGATCTGGTGCACGGGCAATCCTGCCGGGCCGGTTTGGTGGGTGACCAGCCGCGTGCCCAGCATGCCTTCGGCGGCGGCGCGGACCGCGTTGACATCCTTGACCACTTTGACGCCGCCGGCCTTGCCGCGGCCACCGGCGTGGACCTGAGCCTTGACCACCCACACAGCGCCGCCCAAAGCCTTGGCGGCGGCAACCGCGCCATCCGGCGAGTCCGCAACCTGTCCCTTGGGGACCGGAATGCCGTAGTGGGCGAAAAGCTCCTTCGACTGATACTCGTGCAGGTTCATGAATCATCCTTCCGGCGAACTGATCGCGTAAGGCGCGCTATTCTGAATTAAGCTAACCCACAGCGCAAAGCGGGGCTTAAGATCAAAAGACCTTGAATCGCCAATTCGACCGCATCGACCGGAATCCCGCACTCAACTGGCGCGTCTTGGGCGTCCTCAATCTGTATCGCGTCACCGTGCCGGTGATGCTTGCCGGCCTTTATTTCCTCGGCGGAGCGCGTGGGTTCGTGGTCAATTCCGCGCAGCTCTTCTTTGGCGCGACCACATTTTATCTGTGTTTCGGCTTGGCGAGCGTCATCTTGGTGCGCAGGCGGCTTGCGAGCGCCCGCGTGCAGACCATCCTGCAGGCTGTGGTCGATCTGTCGGTGCTGATCGTTCTGCTGCATATCTGCGGCGGCATCGCAGGTGGGCTTGGGCTCTTGTTCTTGGTCCCCGTTGGCGGCCTGGCGTTCCTTCTGCCGCCGCGCAGCGCGCTGTTTCTTGCCGCCGTGGCCGCCATCGCGATCTTGGCCGACACCATTTGGCAGCAGCTGGGTGGCGTTACCGACATCAGTTCGTACGCCAACGCCGGATTGCTCGGCATCGTACTCTTTGTGATTGCCGCCGCTGCCGCGTACGCCGCCGAACGCATGCGCGAGAGCGAGAACTTGGTCCGGCAGAAAGACGTGGACCTGGCGAATCTGGCCGAACTATCCCAATACATCGTGCAGCATTTGCGCGAGAGCCTCTTGGTGGTCGACGGCGCCGATAAGATTCGTCTCATCAACGAGTCGGCCGCGGAAATTCTCGGCGACAATCACGCGGTGCCGGGCGCATTGGTGGGCGAAGTGTCGCCACGCCTGTTGTACTCCTTGTCTACCTGGCGGCACCGCGAGCAAAGTGAGAACAGCCCGTCCAGCTTCGTGGCGGCCGACGGCGCGCGCGTCATACAGCCGCATTTCGCGCCTCTTGGCGAACTGCCCGGGCCGACGCTGATTTTCCTCGAGGACACGAGCCTCATGGCCGAACGCGTGCAACAGGGCAAACTCGCGGCGCTCGGCAGATTGTCCGCCAGCATCGCACACGAAATTCGCAACCCCGTGGGCGCGATGAGCCATGCCGGCCAGCTGCTCGGTGAAAGCGCCGTTTTGGGGCCCGATGAACGGCGCCTCACCGATATCATCCGCAACAATTCGGAACGCGTCAGCACCATCATCAACAATGTGTTGCAGCTGTCGCGGCGAGAATCCACCAAAGCCTCACGCCTGTCTTTGGGCGATTGGTTCGACGACTTTTTGGCCGAGTTCTGCGAAACCATGCAGGTTCAAGAGTCGCAAATAGGATTTCACGAAGAGACCACTGACCTCGAGGTGCGCTTCGATCCCAGCCATTTACATCAAGTGGTCTGGAACCTGTGCGACAACGCGCTCAAATACGGGGAAGCCCGCGACGAGATCAACGTCGAGGTCAGGATCGGCCGGTTGAACCCCAGCACCCGTCCATTTCTCGAAGTTGCGGACCGCGGTCCTGGAATCGAGCCGGCCGCGGTGGAGCGCATTTTCGAACCGTTCTTTACGGGGCGAAAGGGCGGCACTGGCTTGGGGCTGTTCATCGCGCGCGAGTTGTGTCAGTTGAATCGCGCCATATTGCTGTATGAGCCGCGCGATGGTGACGGCAGCATCTTTAGAATCGTGTTCAGCGACCCGCAGCGCTGGGAGGAATGAGGCTGCCGGCATGCCGCACATCCACCGGGCCCAGGTACCACTGATCGTATGCCGGGACGCTCGCAATCTTGACGGCGCCCGGCCAATTCTCGAGGGTCATCTCGGAGTCCAATGCCGCTCCCCGGCTCACCATGATCAAATCAGGGTCGCGCAGCAGAGGGTCGATCTGAACCATATCCGCCACGTAGAAACCGCCGCGGGGATGGATGAAATACAGATTATTGCCCGGTCTTTCCGGCGCTCCGAGTTGCGCCAACTGTTGCGAGATGAATCCTTCGATTTGGCTCATTTGCAGAGGAATCACCACGAGCAGATTCAACATGGCGACGGCGCCTGCAAACGAAACCAACGGTAGATTCGCCTCCGAGCGATCGGCCATTGCGCAGGCCGCCAAGATTGGGATCACGCCCCAGGCGGAATGAAAATAGCGGTAACCCCAGCCGTGCCCCTGATCAAAGGTGACGAAGAAAAAACCCGCGAGCGTCAAGATCGCCGATGCCGCCAGCAGGCGCGGCGCCAATACCTCGCGCTGACGCAGCAAACCCAGCACGGCGAATACGAATAGACCGGGGACTGCCCACACCCACATTTTTGCAAAGCAAGCCACTCGGATGTTCAGCACGGCCGCGTCTGGCCAAGTGAAAACGCCATCGGTTATGCCGTGCACGCTGGATAGGTCATGGGACCCTGAGATGATGCCGGAACGAAGCACGAGCCAGCCCAACCCTACGCCAAGACCGGGCAGGTAACCGAGAATCATCGGCGGCAGGTATCGCCATTGCTTGCGGTCGACGCCCATGGCGATCAGCCACGGCAATGCGAACAGCATATGCGGCACCGGGTTATGAAGTGTCAGCGCCAGGGACCCCACGAGTCCTGCGCCGAACGCCCGCCGGCGGCTTGGCCGCAACAGCAGCGCCACAAACAGCAAATTCAAAGTCAAGTGCGCCTGCATGGAGTAGTACGAAATGGCATTCGCGACGAATGCCCCTGAGCCGAGCGCAAACAACACCGCCCAACCCGCCGCACGCGCATCCCGCGTAATTTCTCGCGTGATCCAATGGATGAGAAGCAGCGCGAGTCCCGAGAGCAGCGCATTGCAGAGCCACGGGGCGCGAGTCAATTCGAAGGGCGTCAGCAACAAAGCGAATCCAGGCCAGTATTTTTCAATGGCCGCCCCGGTTTCGCGGGAGGCCAACAGGAATTCGCCGTTGAAGCCGCGCACCACGAGCCAATCTACGTAGCTCACCGGCAATGGCGCCGAGAGCCGGCCCGCAGCGAAGACTTTCGCTTGAAAGACGGCTGCGTACTCGTCCATGGACAACGGATAATTGTGGTAAATCGTGATCGCGCCGAGCGCGAAGGCGGCGACGCTGAGCGCTGCCACCCGACGTGCGCGTGCGCCGATATAGTCCACGAATCGCAGCACGGGTGCCGGCCACTTCCAGAGCGCCGCCAGCATGCTGATTGCCAAGGTAACCCGCGCGGTCTTCATGTCCGGCGCAAGCAGAAAATGGAAGATCCTGGAGAAGCCGGCGCTCGAAAAGAGAATCTGGTCGAGCGCGTGGAAATACGCGAGACACGCCACACATAAAACGATCGCCGACCCTATGGCGCGCTGACCGATCGCACGAGTATCCGTCATAATAAGATGCTTACACATCAGATAGGACAATGCACTCGTTGCGCGATGGACTGCAAAACAAACTAGTCGCCCCGGCTCTCGCGCTCATGCTCGCGGTGCTGTGGCTGCTGATGCGTGGCTATCAAGGATTTTCCGGCGATGCGCAAATCTATGCGTTTCAGGCACTGGCAAGAATTCATCCGGCATTGTCCTCGGACCTCTACCTGCAAAATACTTCGCAAGACCAATACACGGTATTTTCACCCTTCTACGCGACGTTCATTCAGTGGTTCGGCCTCGAGCACGCGGCTCGGCTGCTGACTCTATTTTTCACGGTTTGGACGGTTGCGGCGGTTTGGTACTTGGCCGCAGCGATCACGCAGAGGCGCACCGCTTGGCTGGCGGTCGGGTTCTTCGTGATTGCCGCCGGTGATTATGGCGCTTCCGGCGTGTTCAGAGTCTTCGAACCCTACTTGACTGCGCGCCTGCCCGCGCAGGCACTGCTGATTACGGCGATCGCCTGTCATTTGCGGGGAATGAAGGTAGTGGGGTTGCTGCTGAGCATTGCGGCGCTGTTCATTCATCCGCTCATGGCATTGCCTGGCTTGCTGGTACTGATTTGCCTGGGGCTGCCTTTACGCCTCAGTGTCATCGGTGCCGCCGCCGGAGTATTCGCCGCCCTTGGTATTGCGCTATCGGCAACCGTGCTGCCGGCGGCCTCGCACACGCTTGGCATCATGGACGCAGCGTGGCTGGAGGTGGTCGAAGAGCGCTCGCAATTCCTCTTCCTGCAGCTCTGGTCTTTGCGCGATTGGGACGTCAATCTGCGCCCGCTGCTGTACTTGGTATTCATTGCGCTGCTGTTGGACGATGCACGAAGCCGCCGGTTGTGCATCGCCGCCCTGCTGGTCGGGATTTGCGGACTCACGATCGCAGTCATTGCGTGTCTCACGGGTCCGGTGGCCCTATTGGTGCAGGGTCAAGCCTGGCGATGGGTGTGGCTATCCTGTTTATTGAGCATTCTGTTGCTGCCTGCCGCGCTTTTTCGAGTCTGGCGCGACGAGAAATGCGGGCCGCTGTGCGCGGTCCTCCTGACCTGCGCATGGGCGATCTCGGCCATCGGCGGCACTGCTTGCCTGTTGCTCGCGGTTTTTGTCTGGCTGCTGCGGGCAAAGATCAAGGAGCGCGCAATTCCAATCGTACGATGGATGGCGGTCGCTGCCGCTGTTGCGGCCCTGGCCTGGGTGGCGCGCGGCGCGCTCGATCACAAACCCATGACCTTTGCCAGCGTCGCTACCCTCCCTGCTGCGAAGATCTTGGCTGTCTTGCTGTTCGGTTTTCTTTGGCGCTGGCTGCTGGGCGCGCGGAGTATTACACGGCCTGCGATGGTCTGCGTGCTGCTGCTGATCGCGTTGATATTCATGGTTCCCGTCTCATTCAAGTACGCTCGAGTCCTGGTGTCGGCCTCCGACCTCCAGGAGTTTGCCGACTGGTCGGACGCCATACCTGCGGGCGGTACGGTGCTGGTCGCACCGCCCCGCGATGTAGGAGCGTTTGTGTGGTTCACGTTGGGGCGCCCCAACTACCTGGCATTGGACCAATCCGCCGGGGTGGTTTTCTCACGCGACACCGCGCTCGAAGTGCGCCGACGCTCCGAAGTGTTGCTGCCGCTGATGGACCCGACCTGGAAAATCCTGTCGGGGATCCGCGCGAGCGCCTCCGGGGGGCATAAGAGCCCACCCACCCGGCCTCTCACGGCTGAGGCGTTGATCCAGGTGTGCGCCGATCCCAAGCTCGGCTTCGTCATATCGCCGCAGGATGTGGGATTCCAGCTATTGCGCCATGAACAGGCCGGCGCCTGGAAGGATTGGAATCTTTACGACTGCGCGCGCCTGCGTCCCGCGATGCCTGCCACGTGAAGATATTTCTTCGAGAGGCCATGCGATACACCGCGGCGTCGGGATGCGCACTCCTTATCGACATTTCGATCCTTTGGATTCTCGTGCACTATTTCTCCTGGTGGTATCTCGCCGCGGCCAGCACATCGTATTTGGCGGGATTGATAGTCGGATATACACTGTCGATCACACTGGTGTTTCGCCATCGCCGGCTGAAAGACCCGCGTCTCGAGTTCGCAAGCTTTGCGGCAATTGGAACCATCGGACTTGCCGTCAACGCAGCCGTCATCGCTTTCTTGGTGACCTACCTCGGCGTAAATTATCTGCTTGCGAAGTGCGTTGCGGCCGGTTTCACCTTTGTCTGGGGTTTCGTCGCCCGCCGCCAGTTCCTTTTTGTCCCGCGCCCGTTGAGTTGAAAGCGACATGCCGCCCATAGACAGGGATCGAAAAATCGCCGTGATCGCCGGCGCCGGGCCTGCGGGATTGACGGCAGCCCTGGAGCTGCTGCGGCGATCGGATGTCCTGCCCATCGTCTTTGAGGCAGATTCCCAGGTTGGAGGAATTTCGAGGACCATCCAGTACCGCGGCAACCGAATGGATCTCGGTGGGCACCGCTTCTTTTCAAAGTCGGATTGGGTCATGCGCTGGTGGCAAGAAATCTTGCCGGTTGCCGCAGGGCAGTCGCTCAGCGATGCGCCGCTGCGCATCCACTATCAGGGCGAGTCCCGATTTCTGTCGCCCGAGCCTCATGAACCCGCATCCGCCGATGCCGTCATGCTGGTTCGTCAGCGTCTCTCCAGAATTTATCATCGGCGGCGGTTCTTCGATTATCCGCTTAAGCTCAGTATCCGCACGCTCAAGAATTTGGGAATGATCGAGGCAATGCAGATTGGTCTGAGTTACGGCCGGGCCCAGCTGTCTCCGCGGTCACCGGAAGTGTCACTGGAGGATTTTTTCGTCAATCGCTTTGGCAGCCGGTTATATCGCACCTTCTTTAGGGACTATACCGAGAAGGTATGGGGAGTCCCGTGCGAGGAAATTTCCGCCGAGTGGGGCGCACAGCGCATCAAGGGGCTGTCCGTCGCCAGGGCGATTGGCTATGCGCTGGCGAGACCTTTTCGCCATCCGACGGTTGACGCTCAGAAGCACACCGAAACCAGCCTCATCGAGCGTTTCCTGTATCCAAAGTTTGGACCCGGCCAGATGTGGGAGGAGGTAGCGCGTCATGTCACGAAGCGCGGAGGGCTGATCCAATGTCGGCACAGGCTGGTCGGTATCGAGCGCCAAGGGGACAGCGTCGCCGCCGTCACCGTGCTCGATGAAGCCGCAAATTCGCTGCGCCGAGTGCGCTGCGACCATTTCCTATCCACCATCCCGGTTCAGGATCTCATCGCATTCCTACAACCGGAAGACTCGCAAATCTCACGGATCGCAGCCGCGTTGCCCTATCGCGATTTCATGACCGTTGGGCTGCTGGTGCGCAAGATGAAATCAACCGCCGGCCGCACCACTCATGCCAAGGACAACGGCATGCCCCCGGATAATTGGATCTACATCCAGGAACCTGACGTGCGAATCGGGCGATTGCAGGTTTTCAACAACTGGAGTCCCTCCCTGGTCGCTGACCCGTCCAAGATTTGGCTTGGATTGGAATACTTCTGCCGCGAAAACGATGATCTTTGGTCGATGGACCATGCACGCTTCGTGGACTTTGCCGCGGCGGAACTCGAGAAAATCGGCCTGATCGATCGCCAAGACGTGATCGACGGCACTTTAGTGCGTGTTCCCAAAGCGTATCCTGCCTATTTCGGCGCCTACGCCGAATTCGGAAAACTGCGCGCCTATTTGAATCAATTCTCGAATCTGTATCCCATCGGCAGAAACGGCATGCATCGCTATAACAATCAGGATCATTCCATGCTGGCGGCCAATAGCGCGGTCAGTTCGCTGATCGGCGGCGGTGCCGGCAAGGCGGAGATCTGGCGCGTCAATCCCGAAGGCGAATACCATGAAGAAACATCGGCGAGCCGCTCCAGGTGGAACTGACCATTCTCATGCCCTGCTTGAATGAGGCCGAGACGGTCGCAACCTGCGTCCGCAAGGCGCGCGGTTTCCTCGAGCGAGCCCGGATCAACGGCGAGGTTCTGGTCGCCGACAATGGCTCGTCCGACGGCTCGCCAGAACTTGCACGCGAGGCTGGGGCCAGAGTCGTGTGCATTGCAAAAAAAGGCTACGGCAGCGCGCTGCAGGGGGGTATCGAAGCCGCCACGGGAAAATACGTGATCATGGCGGATGCCGACGATAGCTATGATTTCTCGCAGCTCGACAGCTTTGTCGATGGTCTGCGCGCCGGCCACACCTTGGTGATCGGCCATCGCTTTCGAGGCGGCATCCGTCCCGGCGCCATGCCGTTTCTGCATCGCTACGTGGGCAATCCGCTGCTGAGTTTCGCGGGACGTCTGTTCTTCGCTTCCCGCATTGGTGATTTTCACTGTGGTCTTCGCGGCGTCGATCGCGCGGCGACCATGCAACTGGGACTGCGCGCTCCCGGGATGGAATTCGCCAGCGAGATGATCGTCAAGGCAACGCTTGCCGGCTGGCGTATCGCCGAGGTACCGACCGTACTGTCGCCCGACGGACGTTCGCGGCCGCCGCATCTGCGCAGTTGGCGCGATGGGTGGCGCCACTTGCGCTTCTTGTTGATGATGAGCCCGCGCTGGCTGATGCTCTATCCCGGTGCCTGCCTGATCGCCATGGGCGTCGCGGCCGAACTTGCGATTCTGCATGGCCCCATCATCATCGGCGGCGTGGGCTTCGACATTCACACCATGCTGTACGCCGCCGGCGCCACTATCCTCGGGGTGCAGCTGTTGCTCTTTTCGATATTGGCGCGCACGGTCGGCGTCATCAAGAATCTCTTGCCGATGACCCCAACGCTTTCGCGGTTTCTTCGCATCTTTACACTGGAGCGCGGTATTGTGCTGGGCGTGCTGCTCGGCCTCGGCGGTTTCGGACTGGCGGTGTACTCGGTGGAGGGCTGGGCGCACGCGCGGCTCGAAGCGCTGGACCCGGCCACCATGATGCGCGTCGCCATCCCTTCGGTTACGCTGATGCTCGCGGGCGCCGAGATCGTCTTTGCATCGTTCTTGCTTGGATTCATCGATGTCCGCGCGGACGGCGAGAAGGATTCATGAGTCTGGCCGAGAGCGATATGGTATTGGCGCGCGCACCTGCCGCGTCGATCAGAGCGGCTGCCGAGACGCTCTATCGGTTGCCCGTGTATGCCGGCTGCACCGTGCTCGCGCTCATCCTCAATTACGTTCTTGGCAGGGACCTGGCATGGGACACACTGAACTATCAGTTTTATGCAGGCTTCAGCGCGCTCAACGACCGCTTCGCCCAGGACTATTTTGCCGCCGGACCGCCCTCCTACTTCAATCCCTATGTCTACGTGCCTTTTTACGCTCTGGTCAGGGCGGGCCTATCGCCGCTTGCCGTCAGTTCCGCGCTCGCGGTCCTGCACAGCATCATTCTGTGGCTGACCTTTGAGCTTTCGGTCTGCGTTTGCCCGTCCGGCGATGGCCGCACACGGATGACCTATGGCATATGCGGCATCGCGCTGGCATCTGTCAATCCGATCCTGCTGCAACAATTTGGCTCAAGCTTTGCCGATATCACGACGGCCGAACTGGTGGTCGCGGGGTGGCTCCTTCTCATACAAGCGGTGCGTGCGCCGCAAGCCGTCAAGACAGTTTTCGCAGGCCTGTTACTAGGCGCTGCCACGGCGCTGAAAATGACCAATGCGCTCCATGCAGTATCCGCCTGTGCCCTGTTGATCATGCTGCCCCGAACCGTGTCGGTCAGGATCCGGTACCTGCTCGGCTATATTTTCACTTTCGGAATTGGCTTCGCCCTCGTCGCAGCTCCCTGGTCTTATCGGCTCGAGCACATGTTCGGTAATCCGCTTTTTCCACTGATGAACGGTGTGTTCCGCTCGCCCGAATTCACGACCGAGCCGCTGCGCCATTTCCGCTTCATTCCGGACAGCTTATTAAGTTTTCTCTGGCGCCCGTTCGCGATTGCCGATCCAGCACCCATGATTCAGGAAGAGTTGGTCGCGCCGGATCTGCGCTATGCCGTGCTGGTGGTGCTCTTCAGCGTGATTTTTGTGCGCATGCTCTGGAAGCGTTTCGCGCCTTCCGCAACGACCCCGGTGCGCCCTGAACCCTCCGCGAGTTCTCGCGCATTGGCGGCACTCGGCCTGGGTCTCGCCTTGGATTGGATTCTTTGGCTGAGCGCCTCGGGCAATGGCCGATATTTCATATCAATGGCTACCATGAGCGCCGTCGTCATTGTCGCTCTGCTGTTCCGGGTGTTTCCGCAGAGCAAGGTGCGCAATTACGTTCTTGTTTCCATTCTCGCAGTTCAGATCGTGCAACTCAGTATTGCGGCCAACTACCGCTGGAACGTGTCGCCCTGGGATCGTCAGTGGCTCAATGTCGAAGTGCCGGAAAAACTTGCGGACGAACCCAATCTATTCCTAACCGTGGGGATTCAGTCGAACTCGTTCCTCGCTCCGTTTCTCGCGCGAGGTTCGGGATTGATCAATTTCTCCGGTGGTTACGCGCTCGGACCAGAAGGCGCTGGCGGCGCGAGAATTCAGGCGCTGATGCAGCGCTATGCACCGCATGTGCGTGTTCTGTGGCGCAGCGATCAACCGGCGGCTGTTGCGCAATCGGATCCGTCGCTGGAAAATGATGCCTTGTCCCGCTTCGGTCTTCGCGTCGACACCGGTGACTGCGCGACGATCACGGTTCACGGACTCCCCCCAGAGCCGGTCTTTAGATACCTGCGTTCGGAGCCGACGCAGCCCGTGGCGGCCGCTCAGCCGGGAGTCCCAAACACCAGCTATCTGACCAGCTGCAGTGTTACATCGGACGACACCGACAGATCGGCGCTGCTCGCACGCGAGCATGCGGTAGACCTCGTCTTGGATCGGGTCGAAGATGCTTGTCCGCAACTTTTTCAGCCCCGACGCATGCGCACGGAGCACCACCAAGGAGTTTGGCGACGCCTCTATGTCAATACCGATCTCGTGGCACTGGTATTTCACGGTTCGGTGAAATTTTCAAATCCCGTGCGCGGTCTGCCAATGGTTGACCTTGGCCGCGAGAGTGAATGGGCAAAGGCGTCATTGAAGCTTTCCTGTGGTCGCCGCGATGGACGCTATTTCGCCGCAGTGTTGGAATGATGAATGCACGGCCGCCGCCTTCTCGCATGCCGCCACTGAGCTACGCTCCGCTCGAGCGTCTGTCGGTGCCGCGCCCGGTTGATCGCATCACGTACATGGCGCGTGCCTGCAAGGGGCTGCGCGTGCTCGACCTGGGCGCGATGGATGAAACGGCTTGGACTGCCAAGCGCGGTCGCGGTACGTGGTTGCACGAGGAAATCAGCCGCTACGCGCTGCGTGTCGATGGCATTGATATCTCCGCGCTGGTGCCTGCCGAGGGACTTGCGACGGGGCCCAACGCGACCATCCGGCGCGGCGACATCACCGATCCGGTGCGGCTTCTCGCGCTGCTGGGATACGACATCGATGTGATCGTGGCCGGTGAACTCATCGAGCATCTCGCAAATCCCCTGGAATTTCTCAAGGCCTTCGCCGGGATCGATCGGCTGTCGGGCAGGACACTCATTCTTTCGACTCCCAACGCCACTGCGTTGCATAACGTCCTGATCGGACTGGCTCGCAGGGAGTCGACGCACCATGATCACCTATGCATCCTGTCCTACAAGACGCTGACAACTTTATGCTCACGCGCCGGCTTTTCCGACTGGGAGATCATTCCGTACTTTGCGCGCTTCACCGAGATGCAGGAGCGCCATTCCGGCCTCGCAGGCGCCGCGGTGCGGGCGGCTCAGCGACTCGTCAATTGGATCGAGTGGATGTTCCCGCTGTTGAGTTTTGGCTACCTCGTACGCATCCGCCTATGAGACTCACATGGCACTAGGGTCGACCATCCGCCGCATGCTTGGCGCACGCATGGCGCGCCGCGCCGGCCGCTGGTACAGAGCGATTTTTGTAGATCTGGCCAAAGAGGCGGCGGCACTCGCCACGGTCATTCCCCGCAATGCGCATCTACTCGATATCGGCGGTGGCGATGGGGAGCCCCTCAATCATCTGCTGGACCTGCGCCCGGACCTGCTCGTCACGACTCTGGATCCCGGGCCCGTCGTCGGCCAATGGATCGATGAACGCTTCGCGAACCGGGTAACCCGTTTGGCCCACACCAGCCTGGAAGAATATTTAGCCAAGGGTCGACCCGATCCCGATGCCATTTTGATCGCGGATGTCATGCATCACATACCCAAAGCGGCACGCCCCGGGTTTTTGGGTTCCGTCAGGGTGCTGCTCGAGCGCGTGCCGCAGATCCGCATCATCGTCAAGGACGTGGAGCCTGGCTACTGGCGCGCACAGCTCGGGTTTTGGTCCGATCGCTACATCACGCACGACCTTGATGTCAGCCCAATCTCTCGCGAACACCTGGCCCATCTCTTTCAGGACGCATTCGGACCGTTGCGTACTGAGAACACGAATTTATTCGACGCGGACCGGCCGAATTACGCCATCGCTTTTTTCCGGTGATACATGCCACTAAGACTCCTATTTCTCGTCGTGACCGTCAATGCAGTCGTCAGTCAATTACTGTTGAGGCGTGCCTTGAATTCGCTCGCCAGCCCGGCAAGCCTTTCCGGACTGCCGCGCTTCATCGCCAGCGCAGCGCTCTCACCCTGGATCTACGCTTCCGTGGGGCTGCAGATACTGGGCTATGTGCTGTGGATGCTGGTGGTATCGCGCGAGAAACTCGGCGTCGCGACAGCGAGCATCGGAGCAGGCTTCTACATGCTCATGGCGCTGTCTGCCTGGCTGATTTATGGCGAAACGCTCTCGCCGCTGCAATGGACCGGCATTTTCTTGGTCACCACGGGCGTGGTGTGCATCAGCCTGGGTCAGGTGTGACACCTAGGGGCGATTGGCGCGGTAACCAAGCTTGTAGAGGGTTGAAATCGCGGCTGCCACCGGCTTAGGCCAGAACAAGTCGAACAGGGCACGGTCCTCTCGCTCGCGCGCTCGATTGGCGATGGTTGCCGTGGTCTCGCTGCCGGCATGCACCCCCTTGGAAACCAGCCGCTCAGACACATAGACGAAACCGCCGGGTCGACGTGCCAGCGTGAGCCACGCCATCCAATCGAGATTGGTCTGGAATCCATCCGGAAATCTGAAATCGGCAAGGGTCGCACGATTCAGCATGACGCTCGGACAGCAGATTGGGTTACCGAGGGACAACAGGCGCACTTTATCACCCGGCTCCGTGATGCACTCTCGCCTGCCAAAGGCGCGCCAGCTCAGCGCCCGTTTGATGCGCACATTGAGATTGGCGGCGCGCGCGCCGCCCGGCGTGTGCTCCGAGTAGTCGCTGAAGGCCAACAGCGCACCGGGATAACGGTGCAGCGCGCTCGACAGCCTGGCGACGTACTCTGGCGCGAAAAGATCGTCTTGATGGGCGAGCGTGACGAAAGTTGTCCGGGCCGCGCCGAGCGCGAAGTTCCAGTCATTGGCGATATCGATCCGCTGCGGATTGATGTGCAGAGGCAGGGCGTGATTTTTTGCAAATTCATCAAGCTCCGCAGACGGCGTCGAACTTGCCAGCAGGATCTCGCTGCGAGGCCCGGTCTGCGCGCGCAGCGATGCAACCAAGGCGGCTAAGTTCGGCGCGGCACGATACACCGGGATGGCGAAGGTATGTTCCATGGGAGTCGATGCGCTGCGGCTTGCCACTAAGCCGGCTTGATGATCAAACCCTGGCCGGTCGGCAGCGAGCATACCGTCACAGCGCGGGCGCGAGCGAAGTCGTCCATCGCGAGTTTTTGCGGCGTGTACCCAAGATAGGCATAGTCATCGAGCAGCACGGGCGCACCGGGCGCGAGACGGTCCCAGAAATAGGTGAGCGCCGCCACTTCGGGCGGAGCGCAGTTCATATCCAGGTGCAAGTAGGCAACGCGGCGCGCCGTCACTTGTTCAAGAGTGTCGGGAATGGCTCCCTCGACGATGTGCGCGCGCGGCCATTGCGCGAAGTTGGCGCGCACGCCGTCCACCCCCGTGACATAGAAGCCGCTTTGCAGGTTTTCCATGTTCTTCAAGAGCGCACCCGCCTCGCGCTCGCTGCGCGACACAAAACGCTCGTCGAGGCCGGTAAAGGTGTCCAACAAATAGAAATCTCGCCCGAGCGAATTCCAATCGAGATATTCCATGATGGCGCTGCTCAGGAATCCCCTATTGACACCGCACTCTACAAAATCACCCTGGAGCCGCGAGCCCACAGTCGCCGCCCAAAGACCGATGTGGATGCGCCAGTGCCACCGATAGCTATCGCGGCCGCCGATCGCCTTGATGCCGCGCGCGTATGCCCTGGTGAACGACGGGTCCTGCATGAAGGCGTGCGAGTGCACGCTGACAAGACCGTCCTGCGCGTAGACGGCGGGCGCTGCGCTGCGTACCAGCGCGTACAATCCGTGCGCAACGCGCCTTTTGGCGGCGTGCCAAACATTTCCGGCCATAAGTCGCGATCGTAGCATAGGATATTCCGTGATCCGGTTCCGCCAGACGCGGCCACGAACGCTACAATAGCCCCATGCCGAAGCCTGCTGTCCTCGTTATCGATGATGAACCCGATTTGTGCGAATTGCTGTCGATCACTCTGCAACGCATGGACTTGAGCCCGCGAACGGCGAATACAGTGGCCGTGGCACAACGCTTGCTGAAGACCGAGCAGTTCGATTTGTGCCTGACGGATATGCAGCTTCCCGATGGCGACGGGCTGGAGCTGGTTGAGTGGATGCAGCAATATACCCCGAACGTACCGGTTGCGGTGATAACCGCGCACGGCAATATGGAAACCGCGGTGCGCGCGCTCAAACTCGGCGCATTCGATTTTGTCTCAAAGCCGCTCGATCTTGCGGGTCTGCGCAAACTGGTGTCCGCTGCCATCAAATTGTCGGGAGCGACCGATTCCGATACGAGCGTATTCGGTCCACGGCTTCTCGGAACCTCCCCGGCGATGCAGCACATGCGCGAAATGATCGCGCGCGTTGCGCGCAGCCAGGCACCGGTGCATATTTTCGGAGAGTCGGGCACCGGAAAGGAGTTGGTCGCAAAACTCATTCACGAGTCCGGCCCCCGCCGTGACGGCCCGTTCGTGCCGGTCAATTGCGGCGCCATTCCGACGGAACTCATGGAAAGCGAATTGTTTGGCCACAAGCGCGGTAGCTTTACCGGCGCGGTGAGCGATAAGAAGGGCCTGATTCAATCGGCAGAGGGCGGTACGCTGTTTCTGGATGAAATAGCTGATCTGCCATTGCACATGCAGGTCAAGCTGCTGCGCGTCATTCAGGAAAAATCAGTGCGCCCCATCGGCGAGCAACTGGAAGTGAGCATCGACGTACGAATTCTGTCTGCCACGCACAAGGTTCTCTCGCAGCTGGTCGCGGAAGGCAGATTCCGAGAAGATCTTTTCTATCGCGTCAACGTCATCGAGCTGCGCGTGCCTTCTCTGCGGGAACGTCCGGAGGACGTGCGGGAACTTGCAGAGTCGATCCTGCGCCGGCTCGGACGGCGCATGAAAATATCTCCCCCCATGCTCGCCAAAGACGCACTTGCGGCACTTGAAGTATATGGATTTCCCGGCAATGTGCGCGAGCTTGAAAATATTTTGGAGCGCGCGATTACCTTGAGCACCAGCGGCGAGATTTGCGCGAACGATATTCAGCTGCGGCCAACCACCGTCGGTTCGTTGGCATCAGCAAGTGTTTCGAGCGAGGGTGCGCTGGGAGGTCATTTGGAGGAAATCGAGCGCGAGGCCATTCTCAAGGCGCTGGCACGCACCCGATACAACAAGACTGCGGCCGCCAAAGTCCTGGGCATGTCGTTTCGCGCATTGCGCTATCGGATCAAGAAACTCGGCATTGAATAGTGCAACTTCGATGGGCGCCGATGGGAACGCGCAGCATCTATTTTTTTGTTGTTTTTGCGAACTCAGAACGTCTGGCGGGGCGACGCAGGGGCTTATAGTGAGTAGAACGAACTTCCATCGGATGGGTTGGTTATACGAGCTACCATCCCTTTCAGGGCACGTGCCCAGCAGGTCGGGCTCGGAAAGTTTGGATGGCTCGTCAATTGACACGGAAATAAAGCGATGATATTCAATTGGTTAGACACCGGCGATGCTGCGAAAGTCGGCGCGGCGCTGGCGGATCAATTTGCGCCATCCCGCGGCAAGCAATCGTCGCCGGCTGCAGCGGGCGACGCGCTGAGTGAGATTCTTCTTCGAGCCGACCCTGAGGTTCGGCAGCTCCGTCTAAATTTTTATAAAAAAGCGAAGTTTGCGAATGCCTTCAAGTGGAGATTGCTGGAAAACGGCGTGGATAAGGCGCTGGCCGACGAGGTGACTCATAGGTTGGTGGTGCACCTATCCGGAAACCAGGCAGTTCCAGCGTCGAGCCTCAAACCTGAGACCGTCGCCACGGATCGTCCGCCGTCCAAAGATGCGAAGTCCCTGCTGGCGCGCGCCAATAAGCACATCGCTCACGGCGCTTACGCCGACGCGGTTGCCTTGTATGAGGATTCGATCAAACTCAATGCTCGCCAGCCGACCGCGTTCAACAATCTGGGAGCGGCACTTTCGCATCTAGGGCGCTATGAGGAAGCGGAAAGTCATTTTCGGCAAGCAATCAAGATCAAGCCGGATTTTCCAGATCCGCACAGCAACTTGGGAACCGCACTTCTGCTCAAAGGCCAGTATGTAGAAGCGGAAAGTTTTTTGAGACACGCTCTGAAGCTGAACCCGCGGTTTGTCGATGCGCGGACTAATCTCGGATTGACCCTCACTTTCTTGAGCCAATTGCGCGATGCCAAGACCCATTTCGACAAAGCGCTGAAACATGAACCGCGGAATGCGGACGCTTTGGTCGGCCTGGCGCTCGTCGCTAAAACAGAGGGCAGCTTCAAGGAGGCCGAAGACCTGCTCAGGCGTGCGCTCCAGGTCAAGCCGAAAATGGCAAAAGCCCTGGCTTCGCAAGCCAGCCTGCGCAAGATGACGCAATCGGACAGCAGCGTTTGGATCGAGACCGCAGAACATGTTGCCGCCAGCGGCCTTGCGCCGCTGGACGAATCAGAATTGCGCTTTGCCATTGGCAAATATTATGACGACGTTCAGGATTTCAAACGGGCCTTCAATAATTATCAGCAGGCCAACGAACTGCTGAAGCCCATGGCTCGACCCTATGATCGTGGTGCGTACAAGCGCTTCGTCGACACCATGATCAGTACCTACACGCCGGAAGTTATTGCTTCTGCAAATCGCGGCGGTTCCACATCTTCGAAGCCGGTTTTGATTGTCGGCATGCCGCGTTCCGGCACTTCGCTCACCGAACAGATCATTTCGTCGCATCCTGATGCGAGGGGTGCCGGAGAACTCGTGTTTTGGAGCTCGGTCTCGCAGGAGCACAATCCAACCTCCAACGCATGGCTGGAGGAGCCGGCAAAGCGCAAACTGGCAGAGACATATTTGCGCGTCTTGGAGCTGAAGGATGGCAAGGCGCTGCGCGTCGTGGATAAGGCGCCTGTCAACGCCGACCATCTCGGACTCATTCACGGCGTCTTTCCAAACGCCCGCATCATCTACATGCAGCGCGATCCCATCGACACCTGCCTGTCGTGTTATTTCCAGAAGTTCGTACTCTCCATGAACTTCACCTTGGATTTGTCGGATTTGGCGGATCACTACCGCGAGCACCGCCGGCTCATGGCCCATTGGCGCAGCGTGCTGCCGCCGGGAACCATTTTAGACGTGCCTTACGAGGAATTGGTGGCTGATCAAGAAGGATGGAGCCGCAAAATCCTGAATTTCCTCGATCTGGGATGGGACGAACGCGTTCTGGATTTTCACAATACGAAACGCTCCGTGGTCACGGCCAGCTTCTGGCAGGTGCGCCAGAGGATCTACAACGACTCCGTGCATCGCTGGCGCCACTACGAGAAATTTATTCGGCCCCTCCTCGATCTGAAGGGTTTGGCGCGCTGATCTCGCCAGTCACGGATGCCGTGGCAAGGGTTCCTGCAGGTACTGACAAAAATTGTCGCAAGATGACCCGGAGCGGCGCTCTATGGCGCCAAAAGACGACTGACAAATGACATCTTTTTCGCCAACAATCTTTGATAAACCTTTTATTATCAGCCACTTATGGATCGACTCCAACGATTGGCACAGCGCTTGCTCATCTTGCATCACCGGCCCAGCCGTTGTTTTGAAAAGTTAGATTGTTCAATAATTTTAGGAGTCGAAATGCGCAAGCAAATTCAACAGGGTTTCACGCTCATCGAATTGATGATCGTGGTAGCCATCATCGGTATCTTGGCCGCGATCGCGATCCCGGCTTACACGGACTACACGGTCCGCTCGAAGGTGACGGAAGGTATCAACCTTGCCGGCGCCGCTGAGACGACCATTGCCGAGGGCTGGCAGTCGGGTGACGTTGCAGGTCTGGCCGCTGCGGCCGGTGCCTGGACCTTCACGGCGACCAAGTACGTCTCTGGAATCACGATCAACGCAGTGACTGGCGTGATCACCGTTACCTACCAGGGCAATGCCAGCGGCATATCGCAGTTGGGCGCGGGTAGCAACTACACGGTCACCTTGCAGCCGAACATCAACAAGAACGCGCTCGCGACGGGCGTTACTGGCAACATCGACTGGGCGTGCGCATCGGCGACCCATGCGACCGCAACTGCCAACCTGTTGACCGGCGTTACCGCAGGCACCATGCCCGCCAAGTACGTGCCGACGCAGTGCAAGTAATGGTCTGAAGCTTTCCAAAGAAGCGAAGCCCCTCTCCGGAGGGGCTTTTTTTTGGCTTAGTGGGTCGGTAGAGGATCCGCACAAACCGCCGGGGGGGCGGTGGCGGCTCATTTTGCGATCAAGGTCACGAGGCACCTGTGCCCAATATGCGACTATCCACACGTGATTTGACAATTGGTCATCTGGCTACCGATAGTAGGCTAGAGGCTAGCGCCTGGGATTCACCGTAAGTCCATGAATGACAACGCAATAGCAGCAGTCGGCAGCACCAGTCGCGTGGCCTTGGGAGGCCTTGCCCAGCGATTGGTACAGGATGGTTTGCTCGATGAGCCGGCCATGCAGGACGCGATTGCCAAAGCGAAAGAGAAGCGCATCAATTTGGTCACGCATCTCGTAGCGGTCAATCTGGCTACGGCGCGCGATATCGCCATTTCCGCCTCCAATGAGTTCGGGGTGCCGCTGCTCGATTTGGACGCGGTCGCACCCGACATGGACGCAGTACGGGCGGTCAGCGAAAAGCTCTTGGCGAAGCATCGAGTGCTGCCATTGATGAAGCGCGGCAAGCGGTTATTCCTCGCCGTCGCCGACCCCACCAATCTGCATGCCCTCGATGAGATCCGTTTCCAGACCTCGATGAGCATCGAGTTCGTGGTGGTCGAGGACGACAAGCTGCAAACCGCGGTTACCAAGGCCATCGATCAGGCCGAAGCGGTGATGCCGAGCTTGACCGACGATGACTTCGATCTCGAAAATCTCGAGGTCACCGGCGGCGATGACGAAGCGAAAGCGGAGCTCGGCCGGGACGATGTCGAGGACGCGCCAATCGTGCGCTTCGTCAACAAGATTTTGCTCGATGCCATCAAAAAGGGCGCCTCGGATATTCACTTCGAGCCCTATGAAAAGCTGTTCCGCATTCGTACGCGTTTGGACGGCGTTCTCAAAGAGGTCGCCCTACCGCCGGTGCAGCTGGCCGTGAAAATCGTGGCGCGGCTCAAGGTCATGGCCCGGCTTGATATCGCCGAGCGGCGCGTGCCTCAGGACGGCCGCATCAAGATGCGCTTATCGAAAAACCGGGCGATCGACTTTCGCGTCAGCACCTGTCCGACCTTGTTCGGCGAGAAGGTGGTCACGCGTATCCTGGATCCGTCGAGCGCGATGCTGGGCATCGATGCATTGGGCTATGAGCCGTTTCAGCGCGAGCTTTATCTCAAATATCTGGGCAAGCCGCAGGGAATGATTCTGGTGACCGGACCTACCGGCAGCGGCAAGACCGTATCGCTTTACACCGGCCTCAATATTCTGAATACCGAGGACACCAACATATCGACCGCCGAGGATCCGGCGGAAATCAATTTGCCCGGCATCAATCAGGTCAACGTCAATAACAAAGTCGGGCTGACGTTTGCGGCGGCGCTGCGCGCCTTTCTGCGCCAAGATCCCGATGTCATCATGGTCGGCGAAATTCGCGACCTGGAAACCGCCGAAATCGCCATCAAAGCGGCGCAAACCGGCCACTTGGTGCTGTCGACCTTGCATACCAACGATGCGCCCCAAACCTTGACGCGATTGGTGGACATGGGCGTCAAGCCCTACGCCATTGCCACCTCCGTGAGTCTCATCATCGCGCAGCGCCTGGCGCGTAAATTGTGCAACAACTGCAAACAGCCCATCGACGTGCCAGCCGAAGCCGCCAAGAAAGAAGGCTTCGAGCCAGCGGACATCGCGCAGGGAATCCGAGTGTTCAGGGCGGTGGGATGCAGCCAGTGCACTGATGGGTACAAGGGTCGGCTCGGTCTCTATCAAGTCATGCCGGTCACAGAAACGATCGGCCGCATCATCATGGAAGGCGGCGGCGCCATCAACATCAACGATCAAGCCGTCAGAGACGGTGTTTGGAATCTGCGCCGATCGGGCTTGGAGAAAGTACGCACCGGGGCGACAAGTTTGGAAGAAGTCAACAACGTCACCATTGAGTAGTGACTGAGAGGATGGATTTATGGCGGTAACGGCAACGGCGAAACGAGAAACACAGTTCCTTTGGGAAGGCAAAGACAAGCGCGGGCAAAAGGTTCGCGGCAAATCTCTTGCCATGAACGAACAGGCGCTGCGCGCCGACTTGAGGCGCCAGGGCGTCGCTGCCACTCGCGTCAAGACGCAAAGTGCGCTTCGAGGCGGCGGCAAAGTGCTGCCGATCGATATCGCAGTATTCGCCCGCCAGCTTGCGACCATGATGGCAGCCGGTATTCCAATGGTGCAGGCGTTCGAAATCATCGGCAACGGGCATGAAAAGCCGGCGATGCAGAAACTGGTGCTCGACATCAAAGGGACCATCGAAGGCGGCAGCACGCTGCACGAGTCCCTCGCCAAGCACCCGCTCTACTTCGATGACCTGTTCGTGAATCTGGTGGAAGCGGGCGAACACGCCGGCGCCCTGGAAACGCTGCTGGACAAAATCGCGACCTACAAGGAAAAAACCGAGGCGCTCAAGAAAAAAATCAAGAAGGCGCTGTTTTACCCGGCGGCGGTATTGGCGGTTGCAATCATCGTCAGCTGCATCTTGCTGATTTTCGTCATTCCTCAGTTCGAAGCACTGTTCAAGGGCTTTGGCGCTGATCTGCCGGCATTCACCCAGATGGTGGTTGCCATGTCCAAGTTCATGCAGCACCAGGGCTGGATAGTGGCGATCGTGGTGGGCGGCTCAATTTACGGCTTCACGTATTTCCATAAGCGATCGCGAAATATGCGCCGCGCGCTTGATCGCATCATGTTGAAGGCGCCGATCATTGGGCCAATATTGGTGAAAGCGGCGATAGCGCGGTTTTCCCGAACACTGTCGACGATGTTCGCGGCCGGCGTGCCGTTGGTCGAAGCCATGCAATCGGTGGCCGGAGCGACCGGAAATATCGTTTACGAAGAAGCCACCTTGCGCATGAAAGATGAGGTGGCCACCGGCCAGCGCCTGCAGCGTGCCATGGAGAACACGGGCTTGTTCCCGAACATGGTGGTGCAAATGATCGCGGTCGGAGAGGAATCTGGCTCGCTGGACACGATGTCCGCCAAGGTAGCCGAGTTCTACGAGACTGAAGTCGACAATGCCGTTGACAGTATGTCGGCGCTGCTCGAACCGATGATCATGGCGATCCTCGGCGTTTTGGTCGGCGGCATGGTCATTGCCATGTACCTTCCGATATTCAAACTCGGACAAGCGATCTGATCGGTTGATGAAAAGCGCCGCTGCGATGATCATTGTTTAGCCGATGCTGAACGATGTCGCCGCGATTTATACCAGCGATCCGGCGCTGTTCGCGGGGTCGCTGTTTTTGATCGGATTGCTGGTCGGCAGTTTTCTCAACGTCGTCATTTACCGGTTGCCCATCATTTTGGAGCGCGAGTGGCGTTCGCAGGCCGCCGATGTGCTCGCCGATCCCGCGCCCGCCGGTGCCCCGCCCACCCAGGCTACTGCTCCAGCCGCAAGTCCCGCCGCGACCTTCAGCTTGAGCACGCCCCGTTCCTATTGCCCCAACTGCAAGGCGCCCATCAAGGCCTGGCAGAATATCCCCGTGGTGAGCTGGCTGATACTCAGAGGCCGTTGTGCAGCCTGCAAGGCTAAGATTTCCGGCCGTTACCCGGCCGTGGAGCTGACGACCGCCGTGTTATCGGCTTGGGTGGCCTGGCATTTCGGCTTCGGTGCGGCGGCGGCCTGTGCCCTGCTGGTCACTTGGGCGCTGATCGCCCTGACCGGCATTGATATCGATCACCAGCTGCTGCCTGACAGCATTACCCTGACTTTGATGTGGACGGGATTGCTGGCCGCGGTAGCAATCGGCCCCACCGCAGGAGTTGCTCTGCCGGCGTCCGCGCAAGACGCCCTCATCGGTGCGATGGCCGGATATCTGAGTCTATGGCTGGTGTTCCACGCGTTCCGACTGATCACTGGCAAGGAGGGCATGGGTTATGGAGATTTCAAGCTGTTTGCCGCGCTGGGAGCATGGCTCGGCTGGAAGCTCCTGCCTTTGGTGATACTGCTGTCCGCGGCCACCGGCGCGGTGCTGGGAATCCTGATGATCCTGTTTCGGGGCCGCGACCGCAGCGTACCCATGCCTTTTGGACCGTACCTCGCAGCTGCCGGCTGGCTCGCCATGATGTACGGGGATCGGATGGTCGATGTCTATTTGCACGTCTCTGGTCTGAAGCACTGAGCCTCAAGGAATGCGCATCGGCCTTACCGGCGGTATCGCAAGCGGTAAAAGCACCGTCAGCCAGCGGTTCGAGGAACTCGGGGTACCCGTGATCGACGCCGACGCGGCGTCGCGCGCGGTGGTAGAACCGGGCACGCCGGGTTTGGCGCGAGTGGTAGAACGCTTCGGCCCAGGCGTATTGACCGCCGACGGCCAATTGGATCGGCGCGCGCTGCGAAACCTCATTTTCACCGATCCCGGCTTGCGCCTGGCTCTGGATGGCATCTTGCATCCGCTGATTCGCGCGGCTATGGAGCAACGTGCGGCGGCGGCCGTCGGACCCTACCTGGTCATGGCCATTCCCCTGCTGGTGGAGGGCGGCGGTGCGCGCGACCGCGTCGATCGGGTTCTGGTGGTCGATGTGGACGAAGCCACCCAGCTACGCAGAGTTCAAGCGCGCGATGGCGGCTCGATTGAGCAGGCCCGCGCAATTATCGCATCGCAGGCCAGCCGTGCGGCGCGTCTGGCGGTGGCGCACGACGTGCTGCCGAACAACGGAAGCGTCGCGGAACTGCGTCAGTCCGTGGATCGTTTGCATGAAAGATATCTGCGCCTGGCCCAAACTTCGCCTACGCGAGGCGATTTAACCTAAATCCAAGGTTTACCCTAAGGCGTCGGTTGGCTCAGAATAGGCGGATGAACGCCAATCCAGACATTCCCCCCCAAACGGAGCCCGAGTCCGCGCCGGTCGTTTACGAGCAGCCGCTCAACGAGCGTATGCGTACCTTCCTGCGCCTCGAATTTCTCTACATCCAAGCGACCTATCACAGCGAATCCGCGAATCCCTGGAGTGCGCGCGCAGCCGTGTCCAGTCTGCTCGAAATCCTGGCCATCACCGCCCGCGGCGACTCGCGCAGCGACGTATTGAAGGAACTCGAGCGCCAGGTCGGCGTACTCAAGGAGTATCAAACCAAAACCGGTGTGGATCCGGCGCGCTTGAAGTCGCTGATGTCGAATCTCGTCAAGCTTCGAGACGATCTGTCGACCATCGGCGGCAACTATATGGCGCCGCTGCGCGATTCTGAATTCTTGAGCGCGGTGAAGCACCGCAGCGCGATCCCCGGGGGTACCTGCGATTTCGATTTGCCCGATTACTCGTATTGGTTGAATCGCCCGGCGGACATTCGCGCCGCCGAATTCAGCAGCTGGCTGGCATTGATCCGCCCCTTGTGCGACAGCATCGCAGAGCTCTTGTGGCTTACCCGCCAGAATGCCAAGCGCAAGTCGGAAGTCGCCATCGGCGGGATTTTCCAGCTGCAGTTCGATCGCGAGAATCCATGTCAACTGGTGCGCGTGACATTGCCCGCGGGCGCAGAATTATTTCCCGAGATGAGCGCCAACCAGCATCGCTGCACGATCCGCTTCTTGAATTGGTTGGATGCCACCACGCGCCCGGTGCACGTTGAGAGCGACGTGCCGTTTCTTCTGACTTGCTGCGCCTGAATTCTCGGCCCGAGGCGAGATGCCGCCCATAGTCAAATGTCCCACCTGCCGGCGCGAGGTGGAATGGTCGCCAGCCTCGCAATACCGGCCGTTCTGCAGCGACCGCTGCCGGCTCGTCGACATGGGTGCATGGCTCAGCGAGCAGCATCGGATTCCGGACGAATCCGAGGCTACGGAGGATCGCCTGCAGCCGGATTCTTCCGAGGAACCTTAAGGCCTGTGCAGCCGGAATTCTGGCACGAGCGCTGGCGCGTCTCGCAAATCGGCTTTCATCAATCGGCGATCGATCGGCACCTCCGGGCGCACTGGCCGCGCATGGGCTTGGCGGCGGACAGCCGCGTGTTTGTTCCTCTATGCGGCAAGAGTCTCGATATGCTGTGGCTGCGCGATCGAGGCCATTGCGTACTCGGGGTTGAACTCTCCGCCATCGCGCTCGAGGCGTTCTGCATGGAGCATGGGATTGCTGCGCGGCGCCTGCCATCGAACCCGTTCGATGTGTACGAGGCCGACCGGCTGCGGCTGTTGCGCGGCGATTTTTTTGCGCTGACGCCGCAGCTGCTTGGCGAGGCGGGCGCCGTCTACGACCGTGCCGCGCTCATGTCCTGGGCGCCGGAATCGCTGGCGCCGTACGTCCGGCATATGAGCGCACTGACGACGCCGGGTACGAAAACCCTCTTGATCGTCCTCGAGTACCGCCAAGATGAAATGCAGGGACCGCCGTTCGCGCTACATGAAAAAGATATCGAGCGGCTGTACGCGCAACATCATGAAATACATCTTCTAAGCAGGGAAGACATTCTGGCAAGCGAAGCGAGGTTGCGTGCGCGCGGCCTGACGGCACTGCATGAAGTTTGCTACCAACTCATACGATTATAGATAGACTTAGCGCATGACTGAGTCCCGCAATTCCGGGCGCTACCTCGCGCCGGCGCTGGTCGCATGCGCCGTGGTCAGCTCGGGGAGCGCCGCGGAACTGACCATCGATCGTTTGTTCGACGCACCCGCGTTGGCGGGCCCGACGATCGTTGGACTGAAGATTTCCCCGGACGGCTCGCGAGTGACCTACCTTCAAGGCAAGCCTGACGATAAGGATCGTCTGGATCTTTGGGAATACAATATTCATGACCGGCAGGCTCGCCTGCTGGTCGACTCGAAGACATTGGCCGCTGACAAGGAGATTCTGTCGGACGAGGAACGTGGACGGCGGGAACGGCAGCGAACCGCAGCCCTGTCCGGCATCTTGGAATACAGCTTCGCGCCTACCGGCGATGCGCTGTTATTTCCTCTGGGCGGCGAGCTCTATTACTACCGGCTCGCGAAGACCAATCAGAAACCCGTGGTGCAAGTCATCCATACCCAGGGCTTCGCCACTGACGCGTCGATATCGCCGGCCGGCGGGTTTGTCGCGTATATCCGCGATCAAAACCTCCATGCTTACGCCATCGCGAACCGCCAGGAAAAGGCGCTCACCAGCGATGGCGGCGGTCCGGTCAAGAATGGCATGGCCGAGTTCGTCGCCCAGGAAGAGATGGACCGCAGCACCGGCTACTGGTGGGCTCCGGATGATCGGCATATCGCCTTCGCGCGCGTCGATGAGACGCCCGTCAAAGTAACCGAACGCTTCGAAATCGCGGCCGATAACGTCGCCACTTTCGCCCAGCGCTACCCCGCCGCCGGCGGCCCCAACGTCCGGGTGCAACTGGGCGTGGCCGATGTCGCCAGCGGCGAGGTGACTTGGATTGATATGGGCGAGGAGCAGGACATTTACCTCGCCAGGGTGGACTGGCTGCCGGACGGCAAGACGCTGGCGATTCAGCGCCAAAGCCGGGATCAGCGGCATCTGGATCTGCTGTTCGCCGACATCGCTACCGGCCGCACTCGCGTGGTCCTGACCGAGACCAGCGACACTTGGATTGGCCTGAATAACGATCTGTCATTTCTCAAGAAATCTCGTGAATTCTTGTGGACATCGAGCCGCGACGGCTACCCGCATTTGTATTTGTACGATGACGACGGGCATCTCATCCGGCGGCTGACGGCCGGCAACTGGAGCGTCAATGATTTTGCGTCCCGCGCCGTCAAGGGCATCGACGAAAAGAAGCGCCTGGTGTACTTCGCGGCCACCGAAAAGAGCCCCACCGAGCGTCAGCTCTACAGCACATCGCTCGACACCCAGGAGCCGCGCAAGGTCCAACGGATCTCCCAGAATGACGGCGTGCACGGCATCGCCATGTCGAAGGACACACGCTTCTATATCGATAACTTCACCAGCAGCCGCCAACCGCCGCAGATAAGTTTGCACTCGACGGACGGCGCTCTGATGGGTTATTTGCTCGAGAACCGCTTGGATGCGCATCACCCCGATGCGCCCTATGTCGCCGACAACTCCATTGCAGAGTTTGGCACGCTCGCGGCGGCCGATGGCCAGACGCTGTACTACCGTTTGTTCAAACCGCCGCACTTCGATCCCGCCAAACGCTATCCGACCATCGTCGATGTGTACGGAGGTCCGGGTGTACAGCGGGTTCTCGACAATTGGACCGGCAGCTCCTTCACGCAGATACTCACGCGCGCGGGATACGTGGTATTTCAGCTCGACAATCGCGGCACCGCCTTTCGCGGCGATGCATTCCAGGCGCCCATCCACAATAAGCTCGGCGATATCGAAGTCACCGACCAAGTCCAGGGTGCCGGCTGGCTCGCCGCTCAAAGCTTCGTGGACCCCGACCGCATCGGCGTGTGGGGCTGGAGCTATGGCGGCTACATGTCGCTGATGCTGATGTTCAAGGCCCCCGAGATCTTTCGCGTCGGGGTGGCGGGTGCCCCCGTGACGGACTGGGAACTCTACGATACGCATTACACCGAGCGCTATCTGGATCGCCCACAAGTGAACGCGGCCGGCTATACGGCAAGTTCGCCGCTGACTTACGCCAAGGACCTCAAGGGTAAGCTTCTGGTGATGCACGGCATGGCCGATGACAACGTCTTATTCTTGAACAGCACCAAGTTGTTTCGTAAATTGCAGGACCTCGGCAAGCCCTTCGATGTCATGGTGTATCCCGGAGCCAAACACGGGCTCACCCGGCAGAATGACGGTCGGCACTCCTACACGATGGTCAAGCGCTTCTTCGATGAAAATCTAAAGCCTTGACGCAAGACTGTGCGTCCCGGTTGCACCGTGCTCCCAAGCCTCGGGCAGCGAGTTTCCGCGCGCATACACGGGCAAACGAACCGAACCGCACAACACGTCGAGGTCTCGCATCGCGAGTACGTCGCGCATGACGAGAAAATCCGCGCCCGACTCCGCTGCCGCAACAGCCCCCGCCGCACTGCTGCAAAGCACGCCGCAGAGTCTGCCGTCCAAGGATGGCCCGCGCCACGCGTCGTGCAGCACATAGTCGGGCGTCGATACTTCGCTCAACCGCTCCGGCAATCTCAATGCCGCAACAATGGGTTTATCCGCGGGCAAGAGCTCAGCCGCCTGCAATTCGCTCTGAGAACACCAGCGCAGTGCTTGGTCATCGAGGCCAAGCACCGGGCCGCTGAAATGCCGCACCACCCAGATATCGAGCAGCACCTCGCCGTATTCGTAGGTGTGGCGTAAACGCAGTAAGGGTCGCGGCATTCGTATCTCGATGCCGATCTCTTCGCGCAGTTCGCGCGCGAGTCCCAGCCGCCGATCCTCGCCCGGATGGAGTTTGCCGCCGGGAAATTCCCAAGCGCCCGCCAGGTGTTTGCCGGCCGGACGCTGGGCGATCAGCACCCGCCCGGCCGCATCGATCACCGCGCCGGCGACTACGTGGATGGCGTAACCAGAATTGACGGGGCTCAACCGCTCGCTTGCTGCAGGGCGCCGTGGCAGTGCTTGTACTTGCGGCCGGAGCCGCAGGGACAGGGCTCATTGCGGCCTACTTTGGGCACCGCCCGCACGAAGGGCGCCGTCGATTCGGCGCGCGAACGCGGCTCCATTTCCATCACATTGCCGCCCGAAGAGGCCGCCGGGTCGGCCGAGTCCAGAGCGCCCGGCGCCGGCATGCTTTGAATGGGCGAAACCGCTTCGGCATGTTGCGCCAGCAGCGCGCGCGCCAGGCGCTGCTGCCGTTCGAGCTCCTCGCGCTCGATCTCGGCCTGACTGCGAACTTGAATTTTCGACACCGTCGTCAGGCTGTCGAACTTGATGCGATCGAGCATGCCGGAAAACAGCTCGAACGCCTCGCGCTTGTATTCCTGCTTCGGATTCTTCTGCGCATAGCTGCGCAAATAAATGCCCTGCCGCATGTAGTCCATCGCGGCCAGATGCTCGCGCCAGTGCTGATCGAGGGTGCGCAGTGTCACCTCCTTTTCGATGTAGCGCATTACCTGCGGTCCGACGTTGATTTCCTTCTGTTTGTAAGCCTCTTCGAGCGCCGTGACGATTTTATTGCGCAAGCCCGAACCGTCCCCGGCTTCCTCCGCCTTCACCCAATCTTCGATGGGCAGCACGGGTCCAAAATCGCGCTCGATCGACTGCGCAAGACCCGATGGGTTCCACTGCTCTTCGGGTGCGCCGGCCGGGATGTATTGATCCACCAATGCCGCGACCACATCCTCGCGAATGCCTTTGATGGCCTCGGCAACATCCTCGGCTCCCATCAAGTCGGTGCGCTGCTGGTAGATCACGCGGCGCTGATCGTTCGCCACATCGTCGTATTCCAGCAGCTGTTTGCGCGCATCGAAATTATGCTGCTCGACGCGCCGCTGCGCGCGCTCGATCTGACGCGTCAGCATGCCGCTCTCGATCGCCTCGCCCGCCTTCATGCCAACCCGGGTCATCAGCGCTTTCATGCGGGTCGGGTCGCCGAAAATCCGCATCAAATTGTCTTCCAGCGACAAATAGAACCGGCTCGACCCCGGATCGCCTTGGCGGCCGGATCGACCGCGCAACTGGTTGTCGATGCGCCGCGATTCGTGGCGCTCGGTACCGATGATGTGCAGACCGCCGGCCGCCAGCACTTGCTCGTGCCGCTGCTGCCAGTCCTCGTGTATTCCCTTGAGTTGCGCTTCGTTGGGATTCTCGATGGCGTTGATCTGCGTTTGAGGGCTGCCGCCGAGCACGATGTCGGTGCCGCGGCCCGCCATGTTGGTGGCGATCGTGATGGCGCCGGGGCGGCCGGCTTCGGCCACGATGTGCGCCTCCCGCTCATGCTGTTTGGCGTTCAGCACCTCGTGAGGAACCTTGGCGCCCTGCAGGAGCTTGGCCAGCCGTTCGGATGCCTCGATGGAAGTCGTACCCACCAGCACCGGCTGGCCGCGTTTCACGCAGTCTTGGATGTCCTCGAGAATGGCCTGAAACTTGTCGTGTTCCGAGAGAAACACCAGATCGGAGCGATCCATGCGGATCATCGGCTTATGCGTCGGAATCACCACCACTTCCAAGCCGTAGATCTGCTGGAATTCGAACGCCTCGGTGTCCGCCGTTCCAGTCATTCCCGACAGTTTCGAGTACAGCCTGAAATAATTCTGGAACGTGATCGACGCGACGGTTTGGTTTTCCTCGCGAACCTTGACGCCTTCCTTGGCCTCGACCGCCTGGTGCAAGCCGTCCGACCAGCGGCGCCCCTGCATGGTGCGGCCGGTGAACTCATCGACGATGATCACTTCGCCCTGGCGCACGATGTACTCGACATCGCGCTTGTACAGCGAGTGCGCGCGCAGCGCCGCATTCAAGTGATGCATCAGGCGGATGTTGGTGGCGTCATACAGACTCTCGCCCTCGCGCAGCAGCCCAATCTCGGCCATCAGCTGTTCGACCTTCTCATGACCTTCTTCGGTCAAGGTGGCCTGCTTGGTTTTCTCGTCGACCGCGTAGTCGCCGGGACCGTTCTCCTCTTTCTGCCGCACCAAGCGCGGGATCAGCGCGTTGATCTTGATGTACAGCTCGGTGCTCTCTTCGGCGGGACCCGAAATGATCAAAGGCGTGCGCGCCTCGTCGATCAATATCGAATCGACTTCATCGACGATGGCAAAAGCCAGCTTGCGCTGCACGCGATCCTCGAGACGGAAGGCGAGATTGTCGCGCAGATAATCGAAGCCGAACTCGTTGTTCGTGCCGTAGGTGATGTCCTTGGCATAGGCGGCGCGCTTCTCATCCGAGGATTGCGCGTTCTTGATGACGCCGACCTCGAGACCGAGAAAGCGAAACACAGGACCCATCCAATCCGAATCGCGCTGCGCCAGATATTCATTCACCGTGACGATGTGCACGCCCTCGCCGGTGAGCGCGTTCAGATACGCCGGCAGGGTGGCCATCAGCGTCTTGCCTTCACCGGTGCGCATTTCCGCGATCTTGCCGGCGTTCAAAGCCAGGCCGCCGATCAGCTGCACATCGAAGTGGCGCAGTCCGAGCTTGCGCCGAGACGCTTCGCGCACCAGGGCAAAAGCCTCCGGAATCAGATCCTGAAGCGGCGTGCCGGCGGCAAAGGCGGCCTTGAGTGCGCGCGTTCTTTCGGGGAATTGCTCGTCCGTTAGCGCGCTGACGCTGGCTTCGAAGCCATTGATGGCTGCGACGGTGCGGCTCAGCTCCTTAACGATGCGCTGATTGCGACTGCCAAATACTTGCGTCAAAAGCTTCCACACGCGAAGGAGTCCTTCAGAGAAAACTGGGTATTGTACGGATAGACCAGAAGAGCAGGAAATCGTTTCGCGCGGCCGCTCGAGGCTACCGTCCTTGAATCAACGCTCCTCGCCGATAAAGCGCAGGGGGTCGACCTGAGCGCCGTTCTTCAGCACTTCAAAGTGCAAATGAGGCCCGGTTGATCGGCCCGTGGACCCCATCAAGGCGAGATCCTGGCCTTTGCGCACCATGTCGCCCTGCTTCACCAGCAGCTTCTCATTGTGGCAGTAGCGGGTAGCCAGTCCGTTACCGTGATTGATTTCGACCATCTGGCCGTATCCTGCCCGATCGCCCGCGTAGGTAACGAGACCCGCGGCCACCGCCGTGACCTTCGTTCCTTCGGGGCCGGCAAAATCCAAACCCTTGTGCACCGCGGAATAGCCGGTAAATGGGTCGGCTCGCTGGCCGAAATACGAGGAAATCCAGCCGTCTTGCACCGGCCGTCCCTCGGGGTACACCTGCTTATTGAGTTCCCGGCTCAAAATCATGTTCTCGAGCACGCCCAATTGCTGCTCGCGGCTCGAGAGTTGGGTCTGCAGATCATCGACCATGGCGGTCAGGTTCGGAATCTGCGCTGGTTGCCCGTCAGCGCCGCTTTCCGCGCCTCCCTGGGCCGGGGGATGTCCGAAGTCGAACTCGCCGTCATCGAGATTGGCCATCCGGGTCAAGCGCTTGCCGAGCGCGTCCAAGCGGATCACGCTGGCATTCATTTGGCCCACCCGCAGGGCCAGCGCATTCACTTTTTCCTGCAGGACGCGCTTGGTGTCCTCGATTTGACCTTTCTGGCGAAGCAGCTCCGCCGACCAATTCCCAAGCTGGTCAATGGGATTGGCAGCGCCATGCTTCGCACCCAGACCGACGCCGATGGAAAACGCTGTTCCGAGGATTCCCACCACCAGCAGCAGCACCGCCGGCACGACGATCGGGTGCCGGAGGTCAAATTGTTTCACTCGACCTGACTTGCGGCCGACAAAAATCACATTCATTCGGTTATGTTTCCAACGCCGACATCATGTAGAAATCCGGTGGCTTTATGTCGTCCATGGCTAGCGTTATGCCCCGGAGCGGTGCGTGTAGACTATGCAGAAAATTGATCTAAAACAAGGATTTCTGCACGGTTTTTCCATCTCGATCCGATACTTAAGTCATTGTTGCAATGCAAAACTCTAAGAGTCTCAGCGAGTTACTGGCAAGAGGTGGCAATCGTCTTTCACAGCTGAAAGTCCGGTCGGCCGCCCGCTCCCAGGTGCTGGAGCAGGTACGGGGTGTGTTACCCCCCAGGCTTGCTCAAGCCGTCGCCAGCGCCGGCCTGGAACACGGCCGGTTGACCATCGGCGTGGTAGGGGCGCAGTGGGCGTCGCGGTTGCGCTATACCACCGATGCGCTGCGCAAAACCGTGGCAAGGTCCTTGGGGGTGGAGATCTTGAGCGTGCGAATCCGGGTCGTGGCGCCCGTACAGGCCGGTTAGGCTCGGGCGGCCGCCGCGGCCACGTATGAAATAGGCGCGTCGGCCAAGCTCTCGAAAGTCACTTCCTGCCACGCGCTCTGCCTGGCCATGAGGGCGCGCAGCAGCTTGTGATTGAGGGCATGCCCCGACTTGAAGCCGCTGAATTCGCCGATCAGGCTGTGCCCCAGCAAGTACAGATCCCCGATGGCATCGAGAATCTTGTGCTTCACGAATTCGTCCTCATAGCGCAACCCGTCCTCATTCAAGACCCGGTAGTCGTCCGGCACGATGGCATTGTCCATGTTGCCGCCGAGCGCCAGATTGCGGGCACGCAGGCTTTCCAGCTCGCGCATG
>Ga0302324_100001426_pt1 | contig 58172 bp, 47 predicted proteins | sample Palsa_T0_1_FD_201949 | JGI IMG/M metagenome (GOLD analysis project Ga0302324, IMG submission 201949) | Peat permafrost microbial communities from Stordalen Mire near Abisko, Sweden - Palsa_T0_1 | ecosystem: Environmental > Terrestrial > Soil > Palsa > Peat permafrost | place: Sweden: Abisko...
CGCTGGCACAACGAATAAGTTCGTCGGCAAATTTAATTTGTTCTGGTTGCTGCTCAGCCATAGCTCTTAGCTCGGTTGATATGGATATTTCTCCACCAGCACATCATTAAACCGATCTTCCACCGCCGGGAATGGGTCGCCGTCCGCGGCCTTGGCGGCCTGGTCGACTTCCTGGGAGACGGATTCCTCCATCTCCTGGATCTGCGCATCCGTGATCAATTCCGCGGTCTTGAGGCGATCGGTGTAAAGCGTGATCGGATCGCGGAGCTTGGCCTGCTCGGCTTCCTCCCTGCTGCGGTATTTCAGCGGGTCGGACATCGAGTGCCCGCGGAAACGGTAGGTATTGGCGACGATGAAGGATGGCCCCTCGCCGGCGACGGCGCGCTGCTTCGCCTTGGTGAATTCGGCGATCACGATATCCAGATCGTTGCCGTCTACGGCATAGTGGGGCATGGCGTATCCGCTGCCGCGGAGGGTGAGGTCTTTTTCCGCGCTGGATCGCTCGACCTGCGTTCCCATTGCGATGCCGTTGTTTTCCACGATGAAGATGCAGGGAAGCTTGTACAGGCTGGCGAGGTTGAGTGATTCGTTGAGAGTCCCCTGATTAAGCGCCCCATCCCCCATGAAGCAAAACGTCGCGCCGCCGGTTTTTTTGTACCACTGCGCGAACGCCATCCCTACCGCCAGGGGAATCTGCCCGCCTACGATGCCGTGACCGCCGTTGTTTCCGACGGCCGCCTGAAACAGGTGCATCGACCCCCCCTTGCCCTTGGAGCAGCCGGTCGCCTTGCCGAACAGCTCCGCCATCGCCGCGTGCGGCGACATGCCCAGCGCAAGGCTATGGCCGTGGCAGCGATAACCGTTGATGAGATAATCCCGGGACGGATCGAACATGGAAGCCGTGCCGACGGCGATGGCTTCCTGCCCGCTGTAGAGGTGGCAGAACCCGCCGATTTTCTGGCCCGGCTGGGTGTATTCCTTATAGGTTCGCTCCTCGAAGCGACGAATGAGCATCATCATTCTGAGGCGATCGCGTTCGAGTCGGCCATCGGTTTTCTTCGTGGAGGGACGCCGTTCCACATGATCGGCTATTGTCATTTCAACGGCTCCATTGCTTAAACGAGCGGTCATGGGCGCTGGAACACGAAACATCACACGGGATCGGTCTCAAACCCGCGCATCCATCGCGGTATAGCGGCGAAGTTTACTGGAATTTTCCGGCCCTTCCTAGTGGGCCGATCATTTCACGTCTTACCCCTCTTATCGGCCGGAGCGGGAAATTACTCAACTCCCGGCAGGACCGATAGTTCAATCATTCCTGGAAGTATAGCGGATTCGCCTTGAAAAGTCGCCCGCCAAAGCCCCATCCCGGGCGCAGCGCAAGGGCGTTTTAATGCATGGATTGCAGCGCCTGCTGGATCTGGCCCAACCGCACCTGGCACCGGCCGATGTAATCGATATAGGGCTGGCGATCGTCCGCATAAGTATCCCGCATCTGCGAATATTGGTGGCTGGTCGGATCGCGGAAGTACAACGCATTGGCCTTCAGCCCTGCCGTGAGAATACCCATGTATGAATTGGGGTCGGCATTTTCGATCGTGCCTCGGTTGTATTGCTGGCCGGTGGTTGGGTCTTTGGGATAGACCGCCGCCATCACCGGCTCGTCGATGTAATACTTCAGAACCGTCACCGCGAAATGCTGCATCGCGGCGTTGTATTCGACGGCCGACGCAAACAGCAGCTTCTTGCGCTCATCACCGGTGGCGGTCGCGGCGGCGAGATAGTCATGGTCGGCCATCATCAACTGCTCGCCGCTGAACGCATCGTCAATATGCACGAAATAAACCGCCGCGAATTGTTTGTACCGGATCACGTGGGCGCGAAATTCGTCCAGCGAATCATGAAAGAGTCGCGCCGACAGGCCATAGCTGTAGAGCGCCGCATCGTAAGCGGCCCGGTCGGCGGTGGGTTTGTCGAACGCCACATTGGCCGTAGGCCCTTCGAGTTCAACGGGATCATCGCTCTCGGGAATGAACTGGCCCCACATCCGCAGCTCATAGCGCCGGCCGCGCTCCCATTCATCGTGTGCCCAGTCTTTGAGCGTCAGTGCCGGTCGGGCATCGACGACCGTGTCGCCCGACTGGATGTGATGCTGATTCCATAGCAATTGAAGAAGCTGCGACTGCTTGTAATCGTTATACCCCAGCGCCAGCGTCGAGATGCCGTAAGGGAAGGGCTGATATTTCTTCAGAAACTGCAGTTGAGACCCGTCATACCACGGCGCATCGGCGGGCAAATCGGCGGGACGCGGATATCGCGCCACCAGCAGCGAAGGCAGAATCCACCCGTTTTCATCCAGCAGCGGATCGAGCCGAACACGCCGCCAGCTTGGATCATTCTCCTGCGATTCCCGGCGACTTTCCGGGGAATAGGTGATATCCGGGCCGGCGAAGGATTTTTCCAGCGCCTTGGCGATGATCGGCTCGACCACCGCCCGGTCGATCTGGCTCTTGTCGTCCGATTCAATGGGTGAAACCTTGTCGTCCCACCCGGCCGCGGAGGCCAGTTTGGCAAATTCGGCCGCTCTGGATTGCGGGAAGGACATGTGAATCAGCGTTTGCGATTCCCGCCGAATCCGCGCCCGGTAATAGATGTGCTCCTGGCTTGTGCCCAGCTTGTCGCCGTAGAGCATCGCAACCGCGGTAATGATGTTCAGATCATCGGGCCGTTCCTTTTCGACTTTCTGGCCGTAATCGATGGCGTCCAGAATCGTGGTGTACTTATTTCGCAGGCTGGCCATCTGCACCGAGATGTTGTACGCCTTGTTCCAGATCTGAAAGAGGTGAACGGTATCGAACTCCGGCTGCAGCAGCCGAATCCATTCGACCTTGGTGTCGAAATCCTGGAGATCGTGCTGCTGCTTCTGATTTTCGCTGCTGGTCCAGAGGATCATGACCAGCGGCCCGCGCAAACCGCCCAGAAGCAGGGCGGTGGCAAAACTGGGCATTGAACTCAGCGACGCATCGACGACGGGGCCGGCGGCAACAATGCGGCCGCGGCTGCGCAGGGCGTCATGATCGGCAATCACCAGGTCGCGCGTCCACGCCATCGCCACCAGCGACACGATCAGCAGCACAATCACCGCAACGCGCGCGCCGAGATTGCTCGATGCCCCGGCGGGGGGCGACGGCTTGCGGGCGGGGCGCTGCACAGTCGAAGTCGTGCTCATGGCGCCACCTCCTTTTCGCGGAGAATCACATACGCCAGAACCACCGCGGACACGCCAAACCCGCCCAGCACCGTCAGCGCGCCCAGAATTTTATCGCCGGAAATGCTCATGCCCTGCTCGATATCTTCAATGGCATCGAACTGGGACGTATCAGGCAGCACGTTGGACAGCACTTTAAGCCCGTGCGTCAGCGAGTCCACGCTGGTGCTGAAAACCTTGGAGATCGCCGCATCGGTGAACTTGAAATCATTGACGATCTGCCGGCCCAGCCCCGGCCCGGCCGAATCCGCCACCTGCTCGACGCCCCAGTGCCCCAGCAGCAGAAGCACCGTGAGAACCACGGCAATCGGCCAGGAAAGAAACGTGCTGGAAAACACGGCCAGAACGATCACCAGGATTGTCATCATCCAGATGATCGAAAGGCTTTTCAGCAGGTTTAATTCAAAGATTTCGTGCGAAGCCACGAGCAGCAGCGAGTTGGGAAAAAGGCCGATGGTCTGCTCGCTGTTTTCGCAGTGGAACAGCAGGCGGAAATTTCCGGTGGTGACTGAATCCGCCGGAATGCTGAAAAACGTGGGCAATCGGCTTTCGATAAAAACCGGCTGGGGCAGACGGGTGATTTTTTTCGTCGCATCGTCGATCACCGTCACATCAACTCTCGTGGCGTCCTCGCGCCCCGATTCGATATCGGAATTGGACCGGTCCACCTGGGCCATCAACTGAAAGGGAATCTGCCCGTCGACAAGCTGCGTCGGCGGCGCGTTGGCGAATGTGAACTCCGCCATTTCATCGGGCGCATCGGCGCCGCCGCTCATTTCCTGGTCGAAATGCACGCCCAATTTGCCGCGGAAGTTGAGCGTCTCTCGGGTGCCGCCCGCTTCGGTAAACGCGGTGATCTCAGTGGCGCCGCCGGAATCAATGTCAAACACTTTCGGCTTGATCTGCGGCACAAAGCAGCTCACCGGTTTGTCGCCGGCGATGTAATTGACATGGTTGCTGGCCCCGGTGACCCGCACGAGAAATCTCGGATGATTAAAAAGCTGTATCGCAAGATTCGGGGGAAGCCACGCATACGCGGTTTGCGCGGTTTTTCCATCGGGAAGCTTCACCGGATCGCTGAGCTGTGCGAGCGCGGCCGACGCCATGGGATCAATCTTCCCGGCTTTTTCATACGCAATGATCCGGTCGCGCAACTCATCGGCGCTGGATGCGCCCACCATCACGGTGCCCTGTTGCAGATCGAAATAATCCTCGTCCAAAAGCTGGATGGTGATGCTGGGCTGAACCAGTTTTCCCGAATTCTCTGCCTCGGGCGTTGGCCCCATCACGCGCGAAACGTTCCTTTCGGTTTCGGTATATCCGGGCAGAAGCTGCGTATCGAGCGCAACGCGAATGACCATCCCGAACGATCCCGCCCCCTCGTGCGCCCAGTCTTCGAGGTCTTCCTGCGGCGGTCCGAAAACAATACCGCGGTTCACCAGGAACGCGGCCACCATATCTTCATCGCCTTCGTTGCTGATGACCCGTTTCGGACTGCTGGGATCGGGCGGCTGGCCGTAAATGTTCAGCGCAAACGCGGGCGCTAAACTGCGGGCGGTCAGCAAACCGGTGTGAGCATACTCGCTGAGACGCGCCCGCTCGGTGTCGCCGATATCCCCTTCGCGAAGCCGATACTCAATTTGCTGCCGCTTCTGCTCGGAGGTGATGCGCATGTACACCCAGGTGAACACGCCCATGATCAGCACCATCGCCATCGACACCCGGGCAAAGCCCATCACCTTTCCCAGAATCAGTTCCAGGCGAGTCGTCGGTTTGGTCAGGATCGTGTAAATGACCCGGCTTTCAATTTCCTTGGGAAGATTTGTGCAGGCCAGAATGATGCTCGTCAGCACCGCCACCAGGGCCGTGGCGAACAGGCAGATCTTCACCGATTGCCGCACCGCGTCCTGTTCGTCCATCGCCCGCTGAAACTGCGTGATTCCAATAACCCCGATCAGCGCCAGCGGCGTGATCCAGAGCACCCGCTTACGGATGGATTCGTCGAAACAAACTCCGGAGATGGCCCACGCCCGCGACAGGCTGAAACGGCGCGTGTCGGAAAACCCGATCAACCCCAGGCCCACGAACACGATCGCCCCGGTAACGATCCACCCCCAGTTATCCCCAAACCACGCAGCATCCCCCAGACCCCACGCCCCACCAAGAAGATTAAAAATCTGCGGATACAAACGAATCGCTCCAAATATTTAGCGGCGGTGCGCAGCACCGCGCTTTCCGCGCTACTTCACCCCGACCCCACGGAAGTCTGCCCCACACCCGTATTCTCGCGCACAATCCGTATAAACAAATCCTCCAGCGTTGTCGTTGGATGCGTCACCGTCGCATCATTCACGCCCATCCGGGACAAAAATATCTTCAATTCCTCGATCTGCGGATCGGTCATCCCCCGCGTCTGAATCTGCGTGACATCTTTCACCTGGAGCAGGTCGCGCACCTGCCCGATGGTCTGCATCGCCCCCCGAAAAAGAATCGTAATCCGGTCGCAGACATCCTGCACGTCCGCCAGTAGATGGCTGCAGAGCAGAACCGTTTTCCCCTGCGCTTTAAGCGAAAGGATCAGGTCCTTCATTTCCCGCGTTCCGATCGGATCGAGGCCCGTGGTCGGCTCGTCCAGCAAAATCAGATCCGGATTATTGATCAGCGCCTGCGCCAACCCAATGCGCCGGGCCATCCCCTTGGAATATTCCCGCAGCTTCCGCTTGCGGCTCTTCGCGTCCAGCCCCACCGTGTCCAGCAGCGCCGGCACCCGGCGATTCAGCTCCCTGCGGGGAATCTTGAATAGCCGCCCGTAAAACCGCAGCGTCTCTTCACCGTTGAGAAAGCGATACAGATAAGATTCCTCCGGCAGAAATCCAATGCGCTCATTGATGGCCGTGCTGCCGGCGGGATATCCCAGAATCGTCGCGCTGCCGCGCGAGGCGAAGATCAGCCCCAGCAGCAGCTTGATGGTGGTGCTCTTGCCCGACCCGTTGGGCCCCAGCAGCCCGAATACTTCGCCGCGATGAATGTCCAGGTTCAGATCGTCCAGGGCGCGCACTTTGTCGCGCCCCCAGAAATCCTTGTAGACCTTGGTCAGGTGTTCGGTATGAACCGCTTCGTCGTTGAGTTGAATCATGATCGTAAAAAGCCGCGGCCGCCGTCCGCGCGGGTTTTCTTCACCCGCTGGCAAAAGAGGAATGCGCTAACTGCCGACAAGTCGCATGATTGGAAATTTCAGCGGCGCGGACCCATAGGCGGCTTGCGCGTGGTCCGCGCCTGACGCCGCCGCTTTTCGCTTGGCTTCTCATAATACGCGATCCGCTTGATGTCCTTGGTGAGGCCCTCTTTCTCACACATCTTCTTAAAGCGTCGCAACATCTGTTCCGCGGTTTCATTGCCGCGTGACTTCACTTTGATCATCGAATCTCAGTCCTTTCAGAACGTTCTTTCCACTCGCCGCGAGACTCGCTAGTCTACCCGCCGCTGCGAAATGTTCAACCACCACACCATCCCCATCCGCGTCCGATACACCGAAGTCGATTCGATGGGAATTCTCCACCACAGCATATATCTGCAGTATTTCGAGATGGGCCGCATCGAACTCCTGCGTGCCGCCGGTTACAGCTACGCCGATCTGGAGCGGCAGGGCATCTTTTTCGCCGTCACCAAGCTCGAAGTCCGCTTCCGAGCCCCCGCCCGCTTCGACGATGAATTAACCCTCGTCACCCGGGTGGTCCGTGGCACCCACGTCCGCTTCGACCACGCCTACGAGCTAACCCGCGGCTCAACCCTGCTCGCCGAAGCCACCAGCACCATCGCCTGCCTCGGCCCCGACGGAAAAGTCCGCGCCATGCCCCCCGAATTGATGATCGAACAGTAGCATGGGCGTCCCGCCCATCTCTTTGATTTATTGATCACCAGTCCTCCGCCAGGGGATCATTTGATGAACAATATTTAGCGGGCGACCGCAGGTCGCCGCGTTCCCCCATGCAGTTTGCACCCCGTAAATTCGAAGCGGACGGAATACTAAATTAGAAAACAAACTGCCCGCGTCATCATGGCTCCATCCCAGCATGTCGACGTTGTCTTCGGAGAAATCCCAATCCAGCTATTGCTAAAATCGCCATACTCGACGGTTCGGGAACACTGGTCAGACCAATGCCGTTTGTTGATGCGAACGTGTCCAGCGCTGCAATATCCGACCCCGAGACATCCGACTGGCTGGCGAACTGGTTGAAGTTTTCCGCAAGCAGAACGAAGTCGGAGCCGTTGACGGTGCCGCTGTAGTTGAAGTCGCCTTTGTCCCAACCGTTCGTGACGGAGTCGTTGAAGTTGGTGGCCATGAGGGTGAAGTCTGAGCCATTGACCTTGCCATCGAGATTGGCGTCTCCCAGCAGCGTGTACTTGATTTCGATTTGTCCGGAAGAAAGTCCGGCCGGGTTGCCCGCATCGGCGGAGTCGGCGTATCCGATCCCGTACTGGGGGTTGCTCGAGTTGGAATCATTCGCCGCGGCCGATGAGGAATCGATGCCGGTTCCGTTCCACGCGCCATTGTTGTAGCCGGACTTGATATAGGCTGCGACCGAGGCGATTGGGTCGGCGCCGCTGCCGTAAAGGATGAAGAAGTGATTATTGTTGAGGTCGAGCGTGGACCCGGATTTGATTGTCAGAGCGTCCTGAGTGCTCCCCCCGGCGCCGACGTTGAACTGAAGCACGGTGGGATTCGTTCCGTCACCAACGGCCAGAGAACCGGTGCCGCTGATGTTGGCTATGTGTGCAAGCGACCCGGTTACGGTGCCTTGACCGTTATTCATTGCGCCGGGTCCGACGACAACGGTAGCGCCGCCACCGGATGTCCACGTCACCTTGGACTCCGCAAGCGCCCCGGTCTGCGTGTTTGAGGCCGAGGCTATGAAATCGGTAACGGTGACGCTCTGCGCGATGGCGGTGGCGGTGGCGGTGCCGGCGATTCCGCTTGTCGCGGAATTGTAGCCCGTTCCGCCCGTTCCGCCGGTTGCAAGCGCCGTCGCCTGGGCCTGGCCGGTTACCGAACTGGCGGTTGCCTGGGCGACCGCGTTGCCGCCGGTGCCGGCAACGTATCCGGCGCTTGTGGCATTGCCGCCAATGCCCCCACTCGCTGTTGCGGTCACGCTGGCGGTGTTCGATCCGGTGGCCGTCCCACTCGCGGTCGCGGATCCTTCTCCGCCAACGGCGCCGGACCCCGTGCCGCTGCTGATGATGCTTCCCCCGTCGCCCCCGGTGGCGGTTGCATTGCTGGTCAGCGGACTGCCGGACGTGACCGCGACCGTCGCGGTGCCAGCGGCGCCCGCGCTGGCATGATTGCTGAGGCAATTGCCTCCATCACCGCCGATGGCGATCGAGTCACCTTCGATAGTCGAGGAACCACTTTGATTAATCGTGAGATTGCAGGTTCCAGCGCCCGCCGCGCCGGCCGCCGCAGTGTCGCTGATGCCGCCATCACCCCCGGTAGCCTGCTGTTGAAGCTGCAATTGACCCGTCGTGGATCCGGCGACAGTGGTACTAAGGACTTCACTCGCTCCAGCCCCTCCGAGAGCGCCGTTCAATCCGGTTCCCCCCGATCCGCCAGTTATGACGCCGGAAACGAAGACGTGCGCGCCGCCCGTGGAAGTTGCCGTGGCGGTGGTTATGGTTCCAGCGCCCCCCGCGCCTCCCGAGAATCCCGACCCGGAGGCCCCACCCCCGTCGCCGCCCGAGGCGGTGACTTCGGTCGAAATGGAGTCTGTCGAGGCGTTCGAACTGCTGCCGCTGGCCTGCCCGTTTCCACCCGCGCCCCCGTTGCCCGTGGCGGCGTCGAGAATGCTTCCACCACCGCCGCCGGATGCATCCGCGGAGGCAGATGCTTCTCCGTACCCGGCGGTCACATTATTGTTGCTAACGACGGAGCTGGCGGTTCCGGTTCCACCTGCGCCGCCGGTGCCCGTGCCCGCAATAATATTGCTCCCGTTGTTACCGGAAAGAACCTCACCGGGCGCCTCGATGTCTTTAATATTTGCAGTAGCGGTAACGGTGACATTGCAATCGGCGGTGGCGTTCACCTCGCTGCTACCGGACCCGCCGGTGGCGCCGGTGGTGTTCTGAGTGTCGCCTCCTGAGCCGCCGGTCGCATCCGAACTGAAATTCAAAACAGTAAAAGTGGCGGCCTCGATGTCATAACCTACCGAGAGGTTGGATGATGCGTTTCCGGGGGCGCCGGGGTTGCCTCCCTGGCTGCCGCCGCTGTTGCCGGCGTAAGCGCCCTGATCCATGTTAGCCACGCCTAAGGTCGATGCGCCAACGATGGTGGAAAGCGTGGCATCAGCGCCGTTTCCACCAGCGGATCCGGACATTCCGAGTCCTCCGGATCCGCCAATGATATTTCCCGTTACGTTGATCTGCTGACCGCTATTTGAAGTTGCGCTGACGGTACCGAGAGAAGCGACGCCACCGTTGCCGCCGGCGCCGTTGGGGCTGCCACCGTTGCCGCCGGCGCCGCCAAACGAGTTGGCGGTTGCCACAAGTATGTTGGAACTTGAAGCGGTGCCGGTCCCCAGCGCAACTGCGGTGGCGGTTGAGGTTGCGCCGGTTTGGCCGGCGCCGGCGGTGCCGTGACCTCCCCGGACGGTGCCGGCGGTGCCACCGGCTCCGCCGGCGCCTCCATAAGCAGTGGCTACATCGCTGGCGTTGCTGGCGTATGCGGTGTTTTCGGCTTTGGCGGAGGCCGTGCCACCTGTTCCCCCGGCGCCGGCGGTGGCGAGGCCGATGCCGGGGCCACCGATGCCACCGGCGCCACCGGTCGCGGTCGCGGTATTCTGTGCGTCGCTCGTCTGTGCCGTGGCGGTTGCACCGCCGCCCGGACCGCCCTGAGATTCATAACCACCGACGGTTCCGGTGGCTCCGGTTTCCGTGTCGGTATAGGCCATCGCCGGGACCGCGCTGGCAGTGATCGTCGCCGCCACAAACGCACAAAACCTGCGCAATTGAGCTGATTTTAAACGGTGCATCTCTCCTCCTCCCAAGAATTGGCTCCCATCAGCAATCAGCGCCACGCTTGGACTTGCCGCTTACCGAAATGAATTCATCCCCCCAACACCCCCGATATACTTCGGCCCACGGGAAATTGCAAGGATTTGCTAGAGCATGATGAACTCAACTGTAGCGTCTGCGTTGCGTCCAAACGGGCTGATCGCAAGGAAAAACGACGAAGCGGGTTCGCAAAGACCCGTTGAGGAGCTCTGACGCGGCGAGCGGCCCGTTTGGACGCAACCCGAAGGGTCGCCGCCATTTGGGCCACATGCGTCGTTGCTCCTCCTCTCCGTATCAATTCAGATACTGCGCGACCGAGACGTGAACCGCATCTTTTTTCTAATATGAGCCGATGTCATGCTGCCGGGGCATGAAAACATCCGCCTTGTCGTTGCCCGTCACCGTCATTCGGTAAGATTGCGGGGCTGGCCGGCTTCCGTGCTTTGCTGCTCAATCCATTGGCCTCTGCGAAAACATCCAACGCCTTCCAATCCGCTGCGCTCAGCATGACGTCAATGCGGGCGCGCCTTTCAGCGCGGATGTCGGCTGGGCTATTTCTCAAAAGCAGCTTTGCTTGCCTCGATAAGACGATGAGTGTCGACTAGGTCCCTTGATTCCACATGTAAATCGAGAAACAGCAGATTCATCATGTCCTGATGAGGATTATCGCCACGTTCATGAACGAGGACAGTCTGCGGAGCATGGGGAATTTGATTTATGCGCATCTCGCGTCCGAGATAGACGTAATCTGATTTGCTGTTGATCCACTGCTCCTTTTGATCGGCGGACATGGAGCCCCAATCCGCCGGAATGGTGCTGCCGGATGAGGAGCATACGAATAGAGCGACGTGGTAATCGCGCGCCGTTCTTGCCGCCGCCGCCAAATTGGGTGGAAGTTGCCCGTTGTTGTTCACGACGTAGGTTATGATTAGTTGGCCGATCTGCCTGAGATTGTCGGCGCGCTTCTCGCGAGCCTCGTCATTGAGCGTAGGTTGGGTTGTCGAAGGTTGGGTGGTCACATCATCGGCAATCACCGCCACGCCCGCGCCAACCAAAACGGTCGCCGCGCAACCGACAAGACATGCTTTGAAGTTCATGAAACGTCTCCTCGTTGGTGAGCGATGATTTTACCCAAATGGCGAGGGATTTCTCAACTTCCATTGGTCGGGCAACCACTCGCTGATTTGGCTGGTCGGTGTTGCCGGCAGATTCGTCAGCAATTGTGTCAGGTAATGCTGGGGATCGATCGCAGCAGTATGGCCACCGCGCTCGTTGCCAACGAACAGACTATTTTTGCGATTGAGACAAATCCGCTTCATTTCCCTTTCCCGTTTTGTCCGTCCCCGTTTCGTGTCCCTGATCCCGCGTGCGCAACGATCGGGGGATTTTTTCGAGCGATCTCTTTATTGGAAGCATGACGGCACGATGAAGGTTCATCCTCGGTGACGCGGACAGAAGCGTTGATTGCGTCAGCCCGGCAATGGGCTAATGAATACCCAGCGCGTCCAGGCTCTTTTTGGCATTCTCGTCGCCAAGTGCAGCGGCCTTACGGTACCAATTGACTGCTTGTACGGGGTCTTGCACCACGCCCTGGCCGTTGTCGTATAGAACGCCAATATCGTACATTGCAGCCGCATTGCCGGCAGCTGCGGCCTTCCGATACCAAGCCATTGCCTGCGTATAATCCTGGGCGACGCCGTGGCCGTTGTCATATAAAAAGCCGATGCCCGTCATCGCGCCAGCGTCGCCACCATCGGCAGCCTTGTGGTACCAGGTCAGGGCTTGCTGGTAATCCTGGGCAACGCCTTCGCCTTGTTCGTAATCCACGCCGATATCTCTCATTGCCGTCACGTCACCGGCGTCTGCCGCTTTGCGGTACCAGGTCAGGGCTTGCGCGTAGTCCTGGGCGACGCCTTCGCCACTGTCGTATAAAACGCCGATGTCCGTCATCGCGCCCGCGTCGCCGCCCGCGGCGGCTTTTCTGTACCATGTCATGGCCTGCGTATAGTCCTGGGGAACGCCGTGGCCGTTCTCATATAAAAACCCGATGTTCCTCATCGCCGTCGCGTCGCCGGCGTTGGCAGCTTTGCGATACCAGTTCAAGCCCTGTTGATAGTCCTGACCGACCCCGTGGCCATTGTCGTACATGAAGCCGACGTTCGTCATCGCCCCTGCATCGCCCGCGGCTGCGGCCTTTTCGTACCACGCTATCGCCTGCGAATAATCCTGGGCGACGCCTTCGCCATTGTCGTATAAAGAGCCGATACCCTTCATCGCGCCGGCGTCGCCAGCGTCGGCAGCCTTGCGATACCAGGTCATCGCTTGCTGGTAATCCTGGGCAACGCCTTGGCCTTGCTCGTAATCCACACCGATGTTTCTCATGGCCGTCGCGTCCCCGGCGTCGGCGGCTTTGTGATACCAGTTCAGGGCCTGCTCGTTGTCGTGGGCGACGCCGTGCCCATTGTCGTACATGAAGCCGACGTCCCGCATCGCCGCGGCATCACCAGCGGCTGCGCCCTTTCGATACCACGCCATCGCCTGCGCATAGTCCTGCGGAACGCCGTGGCTGTTGTCGTATAAAAAGCCGATGTCCGTCATCGCGCCTGCATCGCCGGCGGCGACGGCCTTCTGGTACCATGCCATGGCCTGCGTATAGTCCTGGGCGACGCCGTGCCCATTGTCGTATAAAGAGCCGATACCTCTCATCGCGACAGCGTCGCCAGCGTCGGTGGCCTTACGGTACCAGGTCATGGCTTGCTGGTAATCCTGGGCAACGCCTTCGCCTTGTTCGTAATCCACGCCGATGTTTCTCATGGCCGTCGCGTCCCCTGCGTCGGCTGCTTTGTGGTACCAGTTCAGGCCCTGCTCGTAGTCCTGGGGGACGCCGTGACCATTGTCGTACATGAAGCCGATATTCTTCATCGCCGTGGCATCACCAGCGGCTGCGGCCTTTCGATACCACACCATGCCCTGCGTATAGTCCTGGGGGACGCCGTGGCCGCTGTCGTATAAAAAGCCGATGTCCGTCATCGCGCTCGCATCACCAGCGGCTGCGGCTTTTCTGTACCACGCCATGGCCTGCGTATAATCTTGCGGAACGCCGTGGCTGTTGTCGTATAAAAAGCCAATGTCCGTCATCGCGCCTGAGTCGCCGGCTGCTGCGGCTTTTCTATACCACGCCATGGCCTGCGCATAATCCTTCGGAACACCGTAGCCATTGTCGTATAAAAAGCCGATGCCTCTTGTCGCGTCTGAATCGCCGCCGGCCGCAGCCTTGCGGTACCAGGCCATCGCTTGCTTGTAATCCTGGGCAACGCCTTGGCCTTGCTCGTAATCCACGCCGATGTTTCTCATTGCCGTCGTGTCGCCGGCGTCGGCGGCTTTGCGATACCAGTTGAGTCCCTGTTGGTAGTCCTCAGGGACGCCATGGCCGCTGTCGTATAAAAAGCCGATGTCGGTCATCGCGCCGGTGTCTCCGGCGTCAGCAGCCTTGCGGTACCAGGTCATGGCTAGCTGGTAATCCTGGGCGACGCCTTCGCCTTGTTCGTAATCCACGCCGATATCTCTCATTGCCGTCGCGTCACCGGCGTCGGCCGCTTTGCGGTACCAGGTCAGGGCTTGCGTGTAGTCTTGGGCGACACCTTGGCCATTGTCGTACATCTCACCGATGGTTCTCATCGCCAACATGCTGCCTCCGTCGGCGGCCTTATTGAAATAGACCATCGCTTTGGCGTAATCCTGGGTTACGCCGCCAGTTCCGTGGTAATACGCCATGCCGGCACGCAGGGCGTCGGAAGGACTTCGTGCGAGTTCCTCATTCGATGTGTCGGCGGGCATGGTTGAAGGATTGGTTGCGGGCGCCTCGGCCGCGATCAGGCGCTGCGTCTTCACTAGCGAAGTAGCTAGAAAAAGGTAGATTGCGAGCCAAATGGAGATGGAAGAGCGCATGGCGATCAGGTTCGGAAATGGTTAGACATAGGCGACCAATAACCGTCCCTCGAAAAGCTTACTTCTCGATGCTGCCCGGTCAAGCGGACGTTGTAGGTCGGGAGGAAATGGAACGGGGACGGGAAATGGAACAGGGACGAAGCTAGAAATTAACCGAAAACCGCAAGCGCCGAAGAAATGGTTTCCAGCATTTTGGATTTGATCTCGTCAATCGCGGCGGCGTTCAGCCCCAGCCCATTGATCGCACGGGGATCAATTGCGTGCCCGCGCGCCGTCAGGTTGAATCCCGGGCCGCCGTTGCAGCAAAGCGTATCGGCGATGTGAACCGCCAGCACCTGCGGGCAATCCTCCGGCTCTTCGGCGGGACGATGATGATATCCCGCGACGAGCTGGCAGGCGCGGGTGAATTTCCACTGCTCAGCCAAATGCTGGCCCAGCATCTCGTGATCGACGAGCAGAACCTGACGCTCGGCCTCCAGAAAATTTCCGCCGGAATTCTTCACGGTCGAGCAGATGCTCTGGATTTTCTCCGGCCAGAGCTGCAGTTCCACCAGGATGCCGACATCGTGGATCAAGCCGGCCAGGAAGAATTCATCGGAGTTCACTGCACCGATTTTTTTGGCGATCTCGCGGGCGGTGACGCCCACGGCGATGCAGTGAGTCCACAAATCCCTCGCGGAGAAACCGGCGCCCAATCGCGCGCCGCGAAAAAGCTGGCCCAGACTCGCCGCCACCGCGATGTTCTTCACCGCCGTCAACCCCAGGAGCACGATCGCCCGCTCGACGCTTCCCACCTGCCCCGACACTCCGTAAAACGCGCTGTTGACGACCTTCAATATCCGCGATGAAAGCGATGGGTCGTGCGCGATGATCCGGTGCAACTGCCCAACGGAGCTTTTAGGATCCTCCACGGTGGCGATAATCTGCGCGGTAATTTCCGGCAACGTGGAGAGCGAACTCACGCTGCGGACCGCGTCGCGCGCAATCGTCTGCGGATCGGGGATGGCTGTGGAGGTCGGCATATTCGGAAATATCGACCAGATTTACCGATCCATTAGCCATTGCCGCACGATTACCCAAGCGGCTAATAACTAATGATCTTTCGCAGCAATTTCGCGTTGATTTTCGCGTCGGCCAGCGTCTGGGCGATGGTTGAGCCCGCATTACCGCCGCTATACGGATTCGAGCATTTTCCGCGGCGAGGGTGGCCGTTGTTCCAGATTTGTCCAATGGCCCTGGCAATTGCGTCCGCTTGATAAGGAACGCTGTGCACATCGCCGCATCGCTCGCGTCCAAGTTGGCGGTCGCCGATGTCGATCACCGGCGTGTGGAAGCTGGCGGCTTCGATGATCCCGCTGGAGCTGTTTCCGACCAGCACCACGGCATCGCACAGCAATCCCAGGAAAATATCGCGCGGCACATCGGGGCGAACCGTGAACCGAGGGTCCCCGCTCAGCGATGCCCACTTCCGAATGATTCCCCGCGAGCCGGGGTCGTTGTTGGGATAAATCACCACGGCCCGGCTGATGCCCGCCTTTCGAATTGCATTTGAAATCATCGCAGCCCGGCGGAATTCCAAAGAGTCATCGGCATCCATCGGATGCAGCACCACCAGGGCAAACTGTTTCAAACCGGGAAATTCTCGTGCAAGTTTTGCAGGCGATGCCGCGATTAGTTTGATCCCATCGATTCCCGGCGAGCCGGCGCGATGGATGCGCCATCGGTCCTCGCCCATTTTTTCCAGCCGCCGAGCGCTCTTCCGCGTGGCGGGGAAATGGAGGTGAGCCAATTTGCTGATGGCATGCCGCAGCGAGTCATCCATCTGCCCCAGCGCCCGGTCGCCGCCGTGCACGTGAGCCACCGCGATGTCATCCAGATGCGCCGCCGTCGCCGCCGCCAGCGCTTCGACGCGATCGCCGACGATCAGCACAATATCCGGCTTGAGCCTCTTGAATGTTTTGGAAAGTGCGGCGATCGCCTTTCCCACCGCCGCCGCGCGCGAGGGATCGTTCCAATCCACCACCGCATCGATGGGCCAGCCGTCGTTTTGGATTTGCTCGATCGTCCGCCCATGCCGGCTATCCAGATGCATTCCGGTGACGATGATCTGCAGTTGCAGCCCCGGATCGGATTGAATTGCCCGCAGTACCAGTCGCATCAGCCCAAATTCGGCGCGCGTGCCGCTGACGAAACAGATTCGCCGTGAAGATCGAGTGTGTTTACGCGGCATCGGAAAGGATGTGCCAGGCCAGCATCGATCCGGCCTTGACGGACCGGCTGGTTCGCCGTCCCACGATCGCCGGCCACGCCGACGCGGGAATGCCCGTCCCCGGCCGCTGCACCGCCAGATCGTGCGGTTCGATGCGATGCCCGGCGGGAAGGTCGCGCGTCGCGACGATGCTCTGCCGGCTGACGCGGCGCACGTCTTTCTCGCTTTCCAGCACCTGCTTGCCGCCCGACCCGCGCATCTGTTCGGCAATGCGGGCCATTCGCACATATTCCGCAAACCCTTCGGGATCGAGGCTGGCCGCGTGATCGGGCCCCGGCGCGGCGCGGTCATAGGTGAGATGTTTTTCCAGGATCACCGCGCCGGCCGTCACCGCCAGCGCGCCGGAAATGGTTTCGGTCGTATGATCGGAAAAACCGACCGGCACGTTGAATTGCTCGATCAGTTCCCCGATCCAGCACAGGTTGGCATCTTCCATCGGCGTGGGATAGCTGCTGATGCAGTGCAGCAGGGCGAAGCGCGCGTTCCAGCCCCGCAGCCATGCGACGCTGGAGGTGATTTCATTCAAATTCGCCGCCCCTGTCGAAACCAGCAGCGGCAACCCCGTGCGTGCGGCCCGCTCCAGCAGCGGCCAGTTCACCACATCGGGCGATGCGATCTTGATGGCCGGCAGGCCGAGCGATTCGACCACCTCCACATCCACAGGCGAAAACGGCGTCGCCAGCGGCATCATGCCCAGCCGTGAAATCTCCTGCACCACCTGGCGAAGCTCCGATTCGTTCAACTCGAAACGCTCAAGCATTTCCATCGGGGTTTCATTGATGCCTGATTGCTTTTGATATTCCGCCATCACCGAGGATGCGTGGAGCAAACGATGAGCCGTGAAAATCTGGAGCTTGACCGCATCGGCGCCGCAATCGGCCGCGGCGCTGACCAGTTCCATGGCGCGCTCGACGCTGCCGTCGTGGTTCACGCCGATTTCGGCGATCACCAGCGCCGATCGCCGGGGAAAAAATTGAGCGTCTCGCGTTTCGATGGCGTTCATGCCACCCTCGCCTTCGGCATGCCGATCAAATTGCGCTCGCGCAACATTGCCTCGGCCAAATAAAGGTCTTTCCGCTCGTCGATTTCAACAGTTTCGCCGGGTTCGGTCAGAATCGCCCGGCGATCGATGCCGAAGAATGCGTGCGGATCGCGCGGGTTTGCCTTGCCGCGGAGCATCGACGCGCGCGAGACGGCCACGACCGCGCCATCGTGCAGGAACAACGGCGCTAGGTCCTGGCGGCGATGGATGCTTCCCGGCACGACCGATTCCGCCCGGTCGTCCTCGACGCGGCACATCCACGCCGGATGCCATTTCCCTACGGGGCAAAAGGATCGCACCGAATCGCAATTGGTTTTTTGCAGCATCTCGATCGCGCGATCGATCACGCCGTCGCCGCGAACGGGAACGTTGCCGTAAAGAACCACCAGCGCATCGGCCGCAAACGTTCCGCCCTGTTCCACGGCTTCCATTGCGTGAACCATCACATCCTGCACGCTGGCGGTGGATGTGGCCAGCCGGGCCGGGCGGTCAATGACCTGCATGCCCCGTGAGCGGGCCAATTGCTTGATCGTCGGGCAATCGGTGGAGACGACCGTCCGGGTGATCAGCCTGCCGGCCGCTGCATGGTCGAATGTAAATTCGATCACCGCCCGGCCGCAGAGCGACTGCAGATGCTTGTCCTTCAAACCTTCACTGCCCGCGCGGGCAAGAATAATTCCCAGCGTATTCATGGTTCACCTCTATGGTCGATGCCAATCCTTGCAATTAGCGCACAGTCCGTTGCAGTTGAAATTTCCGGCCGAATGCTCGCGCGACAGCGACGCCATCGGGCCGGTCCAGATTTTGTTGATCGAATGCTCGCCGACTTTCCCCGGCGATTGCCTGCCGAGAAAATCCTGCTCGCAGGTTGCGAAGCTGCCGTCGCTGAGAATCGTCAGCCGCTGCTGGATGCGCACGCACGATCGTCGCTTGGGCGGCTGCATCTGCGTCAGCGAAACATCCGTGACCTGCCCGGCGAAATCAGACGGGCCGCCGACGACGGCGCAGCCGAGCACCCGCAGCCAGTGGTCGTACCAGGTATCCATCTCCGCGAAATTTGCGGGGGTTTTGATGAACGTCGGCGTCACCAGCGGCGTACCGCGGCCGCGCGCCTGACGGCAATGGATCAGCCGCGTCAGGTTCGCCATCACGCGGCCAAGACCATCGACGCCCATCACCGCCGCGTAGGTTTGTGCCGAGACGGCCGGGAGATGCACCGAGATAATATCGATTGGCAATTCCGCGAGCTGGTCGATATCGCCGCTGGCGATCTCCAGGAGATCGGTTTCAACGGAAATCGCGCCGATGCCGGCGCGCTGAGCCGATTCGACGATTTGCGCAAATTCCGGGTGAAGCAGCGGATCACCGATGCCGCCAAAAATAATGCGGGCGTCATCCGCCGCCGATATCTCGCGGAAAATGGATTCGGCCATTTGCACCGAAAGATCATCGCGCTCGATCTTCGTCGAATGCAGCGGGGAATAAATCGGTTTGCTGGCGCGGCGCGTTGTCAGTTCCAGCGTGATTTCCCTCGGCAGTGAAAATCGCGCGGGGGCCGCATCCATAAAACGAACCAGGTGCTCGGCTTCGGTGGACATCAATTGACCATTGAGATGCACCGTGGCCGAGGAGATGCGTTCAATCTGCCGCTCCGAATCGAGCGTGAAACGGTGGCAGCTTCGCGCGATGCTGGTGGCCACGGGGGCGCAGGAGGGCGTGGAGATGGCATCGCGCATCGGCAGATCGGGGCGATAAGACAGCAGCGTCCCCGGATGCGAACCTCCGGGCGCGAGCTGCTCGACGAGCCGCTTGTGCAGTAGCACGCCGCTGAGCCCAGGCGCGGCTTGTGAAAAACAGAGATCGAGATCGGGATACGACTCGGCATGTTCGATCAAACCATCCACCAGATCACAATCCACCAGTGAGGAGGAAGGATCGACCAGCAGGATGGCGTCGCAGGACGTCTGGTTCTGGATTTCCGCAATCGAGGGACCGTGAAATCCGCGATCGAACTCGCAGGCGCCGAGCAAACCGCCGCGCCATCCATCGGCCCAGCGGCGAGCGGCCGCAACGCCGTCGAGATGAACATTGGCGATGCGCTCTCGCGGCGCCCAGAGGCGCGCTTTCATCTCTTCGGCAATTGGTCGCGCGGGCACGGCCTGGTCTTCCCAGCAGAGAATAATTGACTCGGCCACGCGTTTGCATCGGCCCAGGCGAAACAGCGTCCACGCCAGCGGCGCTTCGCCGCGAAATCTGCGGGTGGCGCTGCCGGGCCGGCCGGCCGGCTCATGCAGCAGAGATAGCACGGCAATGACGTTCATGCCGCTTCCTTCCGCCGGGCGGATTGCTTCGCCAGATCGACCGCGATGTCATCCATGGTCTGCACGAACAATTTCGCGGCCGCGCCAACGGCGGCGACGTTTACGATGTCGCGTTCCAATTGCCATTTCTGCCGCTCCGAACCCTCCAACCGCCGGGCCTTCAATAGCCGATCCCGCTCGAAGCGCTTCAGCTCCGTCATCTGCGAAAACTGCATGACCTGGTCGTACGTCCTGCCCAGCATGTCCATCTTCACGCGCAGCTCGTCGATTCGGGCGATCAGGCGGTTCACGCGCGGCTGGTCCTCGATGTGATCGTGAATCTCCTCCAGCAGCGGCATGGTCTGGCGGCTGATGCGCTCGATCTCCTCGCCTTCGGCCTTGCGCTGCAAAATGCAATTGCGGCAATCCTCCAGCAATTCCCATTGCATTTTCGGCCGGTCGATTTCCACATCGAGAAGCGGAGTCTTGCAAAATTCGGAAATCGCATCGGCGAATTTCATGACGGTCGCGCCTCGTTTCATCGCGCCGCCTTCGGTGGCATCGATAATCTTGGATTTGCATTTGCCGAAATCGCGCTCGAATTGCAGGAGATAAGTGAAATGACGTTCCTCTGTATACATCGGCCGGCCGAGATAGTCGGGGATTTTCCGCAGGATCGGCCGGTCGCGGACGATCTGCTCCCACTGCTTCATCTCGACGGTGCAGAATCGACCGAGTTCCGGACGCCAGACATCCTCGTAGCTGGTGCCCGGCGTGTAGCACAGGCCGTCGCTGAAACCCAGGTCCTGCCCGATGAAGATGATCGGATCACACCCCAGATGCTCGGCAAGATAAAACGCCAGGTGGGCAACCGTCGCGCCGCTGGTCAGCCCGGCTTTGGCGATTTTCATTTCACGCAGCAGGCCGTCCGCGAAATCATTGCCGATGATGCTCACCGGCCCGGTCATCATCTCCAGCACGCGCGGCGTGGCCTTGGATTCAGCGACCAGTTCCGTGCGAATCCCCGCGGGGAGCCGCTCGAAAAATCGCGAGCAGATTTCGTGGTAATCCAGCGAAGTCACGAAATGCGGCTCGACGCCCATTTCAAGCAGCGGCTGCAAGGTCGTCTGCACCGCGATCAGCACGGCGTCGCGCTGCAGGTCCTTGAGCAGATGCTTATTTTTCCGCAGCGACGGCCCGGCCGAGATAATCACCGCCGGCGAGCCGCGGTAAGCCTGCGACAACCGGCCGATGCCCGGCGCCGCGGCGTACCAGCCAATATTTTTCGAGATATTCCGTGCCGTCTCCTCGCTGTTGAGCAGCAGCGTGTTCATGTTGGTGCGGCAGAAGGAGGCGAATTCCGCCAGCCAGGTGCGGACCTGCCGGTAAAACGGCTCATGACGCTGCACGCTGGCGGCGTGCTCGATCGTTTCGCTGCCGATTGAAATGAGCGCCGTTTGCGGCGTGAGACGGCGAAAGAAAATCGACTTGTCCGTGTCCCAGAACCAGAGCAGCCGATTGCTGCCGATGATGTGGGAAATGTCCCGGCTTTCCAGCGCGGCGCGGATCGCCTGGATATCCGGCTCGAAGATGCAGAAGATCGCCTCGTCGCTGGCCTTCTCGAACAGTTTTTCCAGATGATATCCCAGGCCGAAGCCGAGCACGTAAAATGTGGTTTTGCGCTCGACTTCGATGGATTCGATCAGCTTTCCCGCTTCTTTTGCCGGCTCGTAACGGCTGTGGAGATAGGTGGTGCGGCCATCGGATGTTTGCACGCGCAAAGTGGGCTGGCCGGATTTGCTCGGCTCCAGGGGATATCCTTCGGATTCCATGGCAGATTCGACCGCTCTTGCGAGGTTTGGCTCACTGGCCCACAGGGCCGCGAGATTGCGCAGCAGGGGCGCATCATCCGGGAGAACGAACCGCTGGAATGGATCGGCCGAGGGGGTCATTGTCATGGACGAAGCCGCTTCGCTTGCGAACCACCGCCCGTGGCATTAGCGTGTGCCGCCACGCCGATGAGACGGCGGATCTCTGCAATATTTATCGGACGTTGGGGTCTGAAAGGTTGAGCCAATCGCGAACCCTGGTTCACCGACCGGTGCGATGAACGAATTGATCTTTCACAGCTCGTGGTGGCTTCTGGGATGCGTGGCGATGGGGGGCATCGCCATCTTCATCGCGGGAAACCGCCGTCTGGACAAAAATCTCCAGCGCATCGGCATCGCCGTCTTCGCGCTGGCGGCAATTCTGGGTTTCCTGCGATTTTTCTTTCCCACGCCGCGCGAGCGGATGGAAATACGAACCCGCGCCATCGTCAAATCGGTTGAAAGCGGCAATTGGAACAAGCTGTCGTCGCTTCTGGACGATCAGACCGCGGTGTGCAACCCATCGCGCGTTCTGTACGGGGGGAAGGATTTGATCGTCTCAACCGTCAAATCGGCCGTGGAGGGGCTCCACGTGAAATCGATCACCATCCTCGGCATCGACAGCGTCCAGACGGAAACGGTTATCACGGTTTCACTCGAAGTGTACAGCATCCAAGACGATCCCACCGGCAGGCCGGTCACCAGCAATTGGCAGTTTGATTACGAACAGTCGGGCGACCAGTGGATATTGCAGAAGATCACGGTGCTGAGCGTCGATTCGGAAGGGATTGAGGATTTCAATCCGCGGTTGACGGTGCCGCAGGAATGAACGCGCGGCCCCACTTGCGCAACAGATCGTGATCGGTCAGATCAAATTCCAGCGGAGTGATGGTGATAAATCCATCGCGCAGGGCGGCGACATCGGTGTCCTGGTCGCTTTCTCCCAGCGAAAAGACGCTGCTGTTCCAGAAATAATCGCGCCCGCGCGGGTCCTGGCGGCGCTCATAGGTGTCTGTCCACGGCCGCGTGCACTGGCGGACGATTTTCACGCCCAGCGGATTTTGTGCGGGTTTGAGCGCGGGAATGTTAATGCTGGCCACGTGTCCAGCTTCCAGGCTCATCGCCAGCACGCGCTCGATGGTTTGCCGGGCCAATTTCGCGGGACGCTTGTAATCCGTGGCGACATCCGATTTAAGATGCACGGAAGCCGCGATGGCGGGGAGGCCGAGAAACGCCGCTTCGATCGCCGCCGCGACGGTGCCGCTGTAAATGACATTGATTCCCACGTTGGCGCCGCTGTTCAATCCGCTGACGACCAGATCGGGCGGGCGCGGAAGAAAATGCGAGATCGCCAGCTTCACGCAATCCGCCGGGCGCCCTTCCACCGCGATACCGGTGAACGAATTCTCGACGGTCACGCGCGTGGTCAGCAGCGGCGTTGAGAGCGTGATTCCATGCCCTGTCGCGCTTTGTACCGTGGCGGGGGCAACCACCTGCACATCGCCCAGCTCGATCAGCTCGTGATACAGCGCAACCAGCCCGGGCGCCGAGATTCCATCGTCATTGGTCAGAAGTATCAGCATGCGCGAGAGTATAATGGATCGGATGCTTCGTCTCACGCGCGCCCAGGTTCGGCGGATCGATCAGCTTTCTGGAGAGCGATATCACCTCCCCGGCGTGGTGCTGATGGAAAACGCGGCGATCGCCGCTGCCGACGTGGCGCTGTGGATGGTCGGCAACAGCCAGGGGCCGGTGCTGATTCTCTGCGGCGGCGGCAACAACGGCGGCGACGGACTGGCCGTGGCGCGGCATCTCCACAACCGCGGCTGCGATGTGCGGATCCTCACCGCAAGCGATACGGCGAAATATTCCGGCGAAGCCAGGACCAACTGGGACATCTGCCAGGCGATGAAGCTGCCTTCCGCCGCTGCGACGCCCGGGGCGATTACCGGCAGCGGGGCGGCGCTCATCATCGATGCGATCTTCGGCACGGGCCTCACCAAGCCGCCGCGGCCGCCGTTTGCCGAGCTGGTCGCGGCCGTCGATGCCGCTCAAGTTCCCGTGCTGGCGATCGATATTCCCAGCGGCCTTGATTGCGATACAGGAAAGATACTGGGAGAAGCCTGCATCACGGCGACCCGCACGATCACGTTCGTCGCCGAGAAAATTGGATTTGCCGAGCCGGAGGCGCGCAAATATCTTGGGCAGGTGTCGGTGGGCAGCATCGGTTGCCCGGTCGAGCTGATCGCGGAGGCATCTCGTGACGAAGCTGAGCGTCAACCTGAATAAAATCGCCACGCTGCGCAACACGCGCACGATCGGCATTCCTGATGTAACCCATTTCGGCAGGATCGCGCTGGAAGCGGGGGCGCACGGGCTGACCGTGCATCCGCGCCCGGATGAGCGTCACATCCGCCCGGGCGATGTGGCCGATCTGGCCAAGCTGCTGCGCGATTTTCCCGGCCGCGAATTCAACATCGAGGGGAATCCGTTTCACCGGTTTATCGAATATGCCGAGCGGTTTCGCCCGACGCAGTGCACGCTGGTGCCGGATTCCCCCGAAGCGTCCACCAGCGATCACGGGTGGGACCTGGCGCAGGACGGCGAACGGTTGCGGCCCATCGTCAAGCGTTTGAAATCTCTCGGCTGCCGTGTATCGCTGTTCATGGATCCCAAGCCCGAGGCGATGGAATCGGCCGCGGAACTGGGCGTCAATCGGATCGAATTGTACACGGCTCCCTATGCCGAGCGTTTCGCCGCCGGCGACAAGAGCGCCGCCGATTCGTATGCCGCGGCAGCGCGGCGCGCTGAGAAACTCGGGCTCGGCGTGAACGCCGGGCACGATCTCAATCTGCGGAATCTCCGTCCCTTTCTGCGGGCGGCCCCAAATGTGCTGGAGGTGTCGATCGGGCATGCGCTGATCGCCGATGCACTGGAATTTGGTTTGGCGGAGACGGTGCGGAAGTATCTGGCGGCGACAAGCGGATGACAAAAACTGTTGCAACCAGGTCGATCATAAATAAAATATTGTCTCCGCTTGAGCTAAAGGGAGGACAAATCATGTTCGCTGCACCGGGTTCGATCAAAACCGTTTTGGGCATTATCTGTATGCTTGCGCTGGGCGCCGGCTGCGCGACGGTGCCGATGACGGATACCTCGTCTGATGCGAATGCCAAGCAATTTCAGACTGCGCCGGGCATGGCAAACATTTACCTTTGCCGCGGCCAGGGTATCGCCGGCAACCTTCTTGCTTACACGCAAGTCGACGGACAAACGATCGGCGCGCTGGCGCCGGGTACTTACGAACTTGTCAGCGTCGCGCCGGGTAATCATGTTGTTCAGGTTTCCGGGCCAACGAACATTGAGCAGCTTCCCGTTACGACCGCGGCTGGAAACAATTACTTCTTTATTGTCACCATGCGATGGGTCGGCCCGGGAATCAGGCATCGGCACATCGAGGCGATGTCGGATGCGGACGGCCGTAGCACTGTTATCGGAGAGACCCGCGCCGTGGCGACGCCGCAGCAGTAAGCGGGGATCTTCCTTACTTCTGCATTGGCAGTAAGCACCGTGGCTCCACTGGCAAGATGCCAGCGCCATACATAGAATTGTCTTGCCATGAATATCCAAGGCGCGATGACGGCGATGGTTACTCCTTTCCGCGAAGGAAGGGTGGATGAGCAGCGGCTGCGCGAGCAGGTTGAATTTCAGATAAAAAATGGGATCGACGGGCTTGTGCCGGTGGGCACGACGGGCGAATCGCCGACGCTGGATTTCAAGGAGCATGCGCGGGTTATCGAATTGACAGTGCAGTTTGCAGCGGGAAGGGTGCCCGTGATTGCGGGCACCGGCGCCAATGCGACGACCGAAGCCATTGAACTCCATCAGATCGCCAAGCGCGCCGGAGCGCCGGCGTGTCTGTCGGTCAATCCCTATTACAACAAGCCGACGCAGGAGGGGCTGTATCGGCACTTCATGACGCTGGCGGATCGAGTGGATTTGCCGATCGTGCTGTACAACATTCCCGGCCGGACCGGTGTAACCATGTCGCCGCAGACCGTGGCGCGGCTGGCGAAGCACAAGAACATCATCGCGATCAAAGAAGCGACGGGCGACCTGAACATCGCCGGCGAGATTCGCGCGCTGTGCGATATGACGATCGTCTCCGGCGATGATTCGCTGACGGTGCCGATCATGTCCATCGGCGGCAGGGGGGTCATCAGCGTTATCTCCAACGTGATCCCCGCGCAGATCAAATCGCTGGTGAAATTCTGCCTCGCGAACCAGTACGACCAGGCGGCGGATCTGCAGCGCAAGCTATTTCCACTGATGCGGGCGATGTTCCTGGATGGCAACCCGGCGGGGATCAAGCACGCGATGAAATCGGCGGGAATGGACACCGGCGAGCTTCGCCTTCCGCTTTGGGAGGCGAGCGACAGCACCAGGAAACAGATCGAGCAGTGCCTGAAAAACGTGGGCACAACCCTGACCGGTTCATGAGCCGGGCATGACCTTCCTGTGCGTTCCCATATTCGTCACGGAAATTGAAAAGGCGAAGCGAGACATCGCTGCGGCTGCGGCCGCGGGGGCGGAGTTGATCGAACTGCGGATCGACGCGCTTCAGATTGATGCCGATCTCGCCCCGCTACTCAAAAGTTGCCCGCTGCCGACGATAGTGACTTGCCGGCCGACGTGGGAAGGGGGATTGTCCGAACTTGACGATCCCGCTCGCGCGATGTGCCTGGCGACGGGAATCCGCGGAGGAGCGAAATACGCGGATGTGGAATTGAAAACATCCAGCACCGCTAAACAGCTTGTCGAAAACGCGCGGAATAATTCGGAAAATCCGCTCATTCTCAGTTGTCACGATTTCCAGGGGATTCCCGATGATATTTGCCGCATCGTCGATCAGATGAATCTGCTGGCGGCGGATGTGAACAAGATCGTCTGGACAGCGAAGGATATCCGCGAAAATCTGGACGCATTTCGACAACTACTCAAACCCAAGCGCCCGACGGTGGCGCTGTGTATGGGCGAAGCGGGGTTGATCAGCCGGGTGCTGGCGAAAAAATTCGGCGCGTTTCTCACTTTCGCGTCGCTGGATGATTCGCAAGCCACCGCATCGGGGCAGGTCACAATCGCGGATATGAAAAAGCTGTATCGCTGGGACGCGATTCGCCCGCAGACGAAAATTTTCGGCGTGGTGGCGCACCCGGTTCGGCATTCGATGTCGCCGGCGATTCATAACGCGGGGTTTGAGCAGATCGGGTTTGACGGCGTTTATCTGCCGATGCTTGTGCAGCCCGGCTATGAGAATTTCAAGGCGTTCATCGAGGATTTTCGCGGGTTCGAGGGGATGAACCTCTCGGGGCTTTCCGTGACGATTCCGCACAAAGAGAACGCGCTGCGGTATTTGAATGAAGTTGGCGGCGAGGTTGAGGAACTGGCGCGGAAAATCGGGGCCGTCAATACGATCACGATCGATTCGGCCAAAATCAGCGGCAAGAACACGGATTACGCGGCAATCCTGGACTGCATCACCGAAGCGCTGCACATCGGCCGAGATCAGTTGAGCGATTTGCGGGTGGCGATTCTGGGAGCCGGCGGAACGGCAAGGGCGGCGGTCGCGGCGCTGGCGCATTACGGCGCGAGCGTGATGCTCTGGAATCGAACGGCCGAGCGCGCCAAGTCCTTGGCGGAGGAATTCACCGACCACACGGGAACCGTAACGCAGATGCCGCTGGAGAAGCTTTACAGGCAGAAGTTCGATGTGCTGATCAATACTACCTCGGTGGGCATGTTCCCAAACATCGATGCCAGTCCGCTGGAAGATTGCGAGATTCCATTTTCACCAAACATGCTGGTCTTTGACACGATCTACAATCCCGTCGAAACAAAACTGCTCGCTAAGGCGCGCGCGCGCGGTGCGCGAACCATCAGCGGCGTGGAAATGTTCGTGAAGCAGGCGGCAGGGCAATTTGAAACGTGGACGAAAGAGCCGGCGCCGATCGAATTGATGCGCAAGGTGATTCTGGCGAGGATTGGGCTCTCCGGGTAATTCGAAGAATGTTTTACCGCCCGCTTCGCTCGAGACGCAGAGATCGCGGAGAGGGAATTGATTTGTTGGATTTCTCTGCGTCATCTGCGTTGAAATGTATTTCTGATTCAGGTCGCGATCTTAGCTGCGATCGGAATGACGGTGATGCTTTTTGGAGAGGTCGGGCATTCCATCTGGCACACGCCGCAGCCGATGCAGCCGAGGGGTTTGACGGCGATCTGGCCGTTTTTCAATTCGATCGCGGCGGAGCCGAGAGGGCATTTATCGACGCAGATGGTGCAGGAATCGCCCCTGGTGCGCAGGCAACTCGATGAGTGCCACACGGCTGTGCCCATGTCGATGTCGTTGATGGACGTGGGCTTGATCGCGCCCGTTGGGCAGACCGACATACATTTCAGGCCGGTGCAGACGACGCATGCGGAGGCGTCCGCGTCGATGAACGGCTTGCCGCCGGCTTTGGCGGGATCAATGCGAATAGCTTGGACGGGGCAGACCGCCACGCACTTGCCATTGCGGTCACAGGTGCCCAGGAAATCGGCTTCGCGCAGCGCGCCGGGCGGCCGAAGCCACACCTGCGGGCGCGGCACGTCCAGCTTGCCGAGTTCACTGGCGACGCGCTCCAGCGGCCGCGCCATCGACGCCAGCGGCCGCAGAAGCTCCGAAATCCCCAGGCGAAAAAATCGCCGGCGATCAACGGGTTTGTCCTGGTTCGAATCCAATTTGGTCTCACCCTGATTGTATCATGCGCGTCCCGCCCGTGTCTTTTCTGTAATTCTTCGCGCTCCTCGCGGCTTAGCGGCTAAAATCTTTTTGAACCGCGAAGCCGCGAAGAGCGCGACAAATTCAATATTGCCGCTGCAAAAACCCAGAATTTTTGCACAGATGAATCAGATGCACACCGATAAATGCGTTTAATGGAATTGCATTATCCGTGTGCATCTGATTTTCTATCTGTGGCCATAAATGCATTTGCATTTCAACGAATATATCCGCTCCACATCTGCTGATACGCCGCTTCCACATTTCCGGCAAATCGTTTTGCGTCCATCAGGGGCGAGTTTTTCATTTTCACGCGGAGGGATTTCCGCAGTTTGGCTAAACGTGGAAGGTCGCCGGCCAGGTCGAGCACGATCTGTTTGAATTGCTCATCATTTTCGGCGGCGAGATCTTTCAGATCGAGATTATTTAACTGGCTCCAACCGGCGCGGCCGACGACGGTGGGGCCGATGCGGGTGATTACGGGGACGCCCATCCAGAAGGAGTCGAGACTGGTGGTGTGGCCGTTGTACGGCACGGTGTCCAGGCCAATGTCGATGCGCTGGTAAACGCGCAGATAATCGCTTCGCGGCTGGAATTCGAGGAATTCGATGCGATCGGGGTCGATGCCGCGAGTCTGGAGATAATCGCGCACGTGGGCGCGGTGCCGGCCGTGGGGAGCAAGAAGGATCAGGCGGGAATCGGGCAGTTGTTTGAGCACCGGTTCCCAAAGCGCGAGGGTTTGTTCGGTGACTTTGCAGAAATTGTTCAGACAGCCGAACGTCACAAATCCATTTTTCTCCGCTGGCGGGGGGCCGGGGTCGATCTCATCGGAGAGCGGATCGTAACACCAGAATGTCTCGGGCAGGCGGATTGACTGTTCGCTGTAATTGAAATCGGCGCCGGGCGGATCGAGAAAGGGATCGGTGAATCGATAATCGATGGCGGCGATGCCGGTGGTGCCGGGATACGCCAGCCAGGCCACCTGCACGGGCGCGGGCTTGCGGGCGAAGACCAGCGGCCGGCCGTGGGCCATGTGCATCGTGAGATTGATCAGGATATCGACGCGATCTTCCCGGATTTGCGCGGCCATCTGCTGATCGAGCACGCCGACCGTGGTGTGAAATTCATCCACCGCCGCGCGAATCTGATCGGTGTACGCATCGGGGCGCGAGACATGTGAATAGCAATAAATCTCGAAACGGCCACGGTCGTGATTCGTAAACAGCGGGATCGTGAAGAGCGATTGGCAATGCTCGCGAAAATCGGCCCCGACGTAGCCGATGCGGAGCTTGCGACCGATCGAGCGGTCGTTGGCGTGCGGGAGAATCTCCGCTTTCAGCGGCTGGGCGTGCAGGACATTCCAGCGCAGCGTTTCCCGCAGAATCGCCTGCGAATCGAACCCGGGGTGATAGAGCATCGTGAAACAGAGGTTGCTGTGCGAGATCGAATCGCGCGGCTGAAAATCGACGGCGCGGCGATAACTCTGGATGGCATTATCCAACCGGCCGGCATCCTTCATCGCGTTGCCGAGGTTGCAATGAGCGGCGTGATAGTCCGGGCGCAGCCGAATCGCCTGCTGGATGGCGACGATCGCTTCGTCCGTCTTGCTCATCGTGCGAAGCGCGTTGCCGAGGTTGTTGTATGCGACATAAAAATCCGGCTTGATCCTGAGCGCGGCGAGATACGCTTCGGCGGCGGCCGAATATTCGCGCACGGCCTGCAGGGAATTTCCCAGATTGTTGAAGGCATCGACATAATTGGGATCGAGTTCGACGGCTCGCCGGAACATTTCCACGGCTTTTGAATAATCGCCCTTGGCCATAAAGGTGTTGCCCAGGTTGTAGAAGGCCACGGCGAAATCGGGCTTGATTTCCAGCGCCCGGCGAAGATAGACAATCGCCTCATCGTATCGATGGCGGGCCTTGAGGGCGTTGCCGAGATTGTTGCAGACGGCGGGAGAAACCGGCTCGCGGCGGGCGGCCTGCTCGAGCATCGCGATCGATTCATCCATGCGGTTGAGCGCGCCCAGCGCGATGCCGAGGTTGCCGAACGCTTCCGGCCGGTCGGGGTCTATTTCAATGGCGCGGCGATAATGCTCGGCGGCTTCGGCTATTTTGCCGGATGCGTAAAGGACGTTGCCGAGATTGTTGTGGGCATCGCAGGAATCGGGGTTGATCTTCAGCAGCCGCCGGTAGATTTCCGCGGCCCGGTCGCGCTGCTGAAGGTGCTGCAGCGTGACGCCGAGGCCATAGAGCGCCTCGACAAGATCGGGCCGAATCACAAGCGCCTGCTCGAAGACGGCGACCGCATCAGTCGCGCGGCCGGAGGCGGAAAGCGCCTGACCGAGGCTGGCATGAAAATGAGCCGCCTGGGGATTCAGCTTGACGGCTTGCCCGATCAATTCGACGGCGGAGGCGTGCTCGCCCTTCTGCATCTCCAGCACGCCCAGGCGATGGAGAGCATCGGGATTCTGCGGATCGGTGGAGAGGATTTGGCGGTAGATGGCCTCGGCTTCGGGGATCCTTCCCGCTAGGTGGTGCTCCATCGCCTGTTCGAGTGTGTGATCCGTCACGATGCAAGATGTTAAAGGTCATCGGCGGTGGGCCGCAAGGTATGAGCGGCATAGCCCGTTACAACCACGTGAATTCGCCGATTGCAATTATGTTGTTCAGTGCATGCGCGAGCGCTATGGGTGTAAGCCGTCGAAACGCGCAGAAAATGACGGCTTGAATCAATCCGAAGATTGCTACTTCAATGACGGGCCCATATCCCTGGTAGCCGTGATAGAACACGAAAAGCACTGTGCTGAGTAGAATCGCTAGGCCGGTAGATTCCAACAACTCTTCGAAGCGGGTAATGAGATATGCTCTCATCACCAGTTCCTGCACGTAACCACTGGCTAAGCACATGGTGATGAGGAGAGCAAAATCGCGCGAGCCGGATGGCGAGCGGTTGGCCATTCCCGTTCCAGTATGCGTCATCAGCATGTAATGATCGGGGGTGAGATATGAGTGCAGGATCCACCAGTAGAAATGATGCATTCCCCGAAGAATTACAAGGATTATCAGGCCGCCGATCAGATCTCGGCCGAGTCGAAATGGTTTTAGTCCGAAACGAGCTGGAATATCTCCCGAGCGCCAGAGGATAAATAAAACCAATGCAATTTCAGAAATGCTATTAATAAGACTCTGCAAAGCGCGATAGGTGAACGGCACAGGAGTTGTTCTTCCACGCAGCCCGTATATGTCCGCCTCACTGTTAAAAATGAACGGCACCACCCAGACCAGCACAACTACACCCACTTCTATCCAGAGATATCGCGTGCGGGCGCCGAGATGGTGCGTCGATGCCTTTTCGAGGGTGTGATCCACCGACATTATGATGCAGATTACAAGGCATAAGCGGGGTGTTGCAAGTGCGAGGTGGATGGACCCGGCGAAGGAAACGCGCCGCACGAGTGCGGCGGCTAAACTTCAGGATTCGTCTTGTTCTTTTAGTTTGGCGACGACGCTGAAATCTTCGAGGGTGGTGGTGTCGCCTTTGACTTCGCCGCCGGAGGCGATTTCTTTTAGAAGGCGGCGCATGATTTTTCCGCTGCGGGTTTTGGGGAGGGCGTCCGTGAAGCGGATCTGATCGGGGCGGGCGAGGCTGCCGATCTGCTGCGTGACTGCGGACATCAGTTCTTTTTTGAGCGAATCTCCGGGTTTCATCCCGCTGCGGAGCGTGACAAACGCGGCGATGCCCTGGCCCTTCATTTCATGCGGCATTCCGACGACGGCCGCCTCGGCTACCGAGGGATGCGACACCAGGGCGTTTTCGATTTCCGCGGTGCCCAGGCGATGGCCGGAGACGTTGATCACGTCGTCGACCCGGCCCATGACCCAGAAATAGCCATCGGCATCGCGACGGGCGCCGTCGCCAGTGAAATAGCAGTCCTTCACATCGCTCCAGTATTGGCGGACGTAGCGGTCGGGGTCGTTGAAAATTCCCCGCAGCATCGACGGCCAGGGACGGCGGATGGCGAGAAGGCCGCCAGTGTTCGCGGGCATCTCTTTGCCGTCGCGATCGACGATGGCGGCATCGACGCCGAAAAACGGCAGCGTCGCCGTGCCCGGCTTGGTGGGCGTGACGCCGGGCAGCGGGGTGATCATGATCGCGCCGGTTTCGGTTTGCCACCAGGTATCGACAATCGGGCATTTTTCGTGCCCAATCACCTGATGATACCACATCCACGCCTCGGGGTTGATCGGCTCACCGACGGTTCCCAGGATTCGCAGCGATGAAAGATCATGACCATCGACAAGCTGGCGGCCGGCGCGCATGAAGGCGCGAATGGCGGTGGGGGCGGTATAGAAAATGCTCACGCGATGGCGGGCGATCATCGCCCAAAACCTGCTGAAATCGGGGTGGTTTGGCGCGCCCTCGTACATCAATGTTGTCGCGCCATTGGCCAGCGGGCCGTAAACGACGTAGCTGTGGCCCGTGATCCAGCCGACATCGGCGGTGCACCAGTAGATATCCTCATCGTGGATATCGAAGACATACTTGCTGGTGATATAGGTGCCGACCATATATCCGCCGGTGGTGTGGACGATGCCCTTGGGCTTGCCGGTGGAGCCGCTGGTGTAGAGAACGAAGAGCGGGTCCTCGGCGTCCATGGGCTCGGCGGGGCAGTCGTCGCTCTGGCCAGCGATCACGTCGCTCCACCAGATATCTCGAGACGGCGTCCAGTCGATCTTTTCACCGGTATGTTTGAAGACGATTACTTTTTTCAGCAGGGATGTTTTCTTCGCCGCTTCATCGACGTTCTGTTTGAGCGGAACGACCTGCCCGCGGCGGCGGCCGCCGTCGGCGGTGATGATGAATTCGCTTTTGGCGTCCTCGACGCGATCGGCGATCGCCTGGCTGGAGAAACCACCGAAGATCACGCTGTGCGGCGCGCCCAGCCGCGCGCAGGCAAGCATCGCCATCGCCGCCTGCGGAATCATCGGCATATAAATCGTTACCCGCGTGCCTTTTTTCACGCCGAGATTTTTCAAGCCGTTTGCGAACTGGCAAACCTCTTTGCGAAGCTGTTCGAAGGAGATTCGGCGGATTTCGCCGCCGTTGCCCGCGGAAGTTTCCGGTTCGCCTTCCCAGAGGATCGCCGTCTTTTTCCCGCGGCCTTTGGCGATCTGATCGTCGAGACAGTTATAGGAGAGATTGGTTTTTCCCCCGAGAAACCATTTGGCATTGGGCAGCTTCCACTCAAGCACACGATCCCATTTCTTGAACCAGTGGAGTTCCGACGCGATCCCGGCCCAGAATTTCTCGGGATCGTCGAGTGACTGGCGGTACATCTCGTCATACTGCCGCCGCGATTTGATCCATGCCTTCGCCGAAACCGCCGGCGACGGGGGGAAGATTCGATTTTCCTGCTGGGCCGATTCGATGGAATGATCGGACATGCGGTTGGCGCTCCTGTCGATTGATGAATTACCTCTTGTTTTTTCCCCGTGCCGCTTTGCGGAGATCACCCAGCGAAATGCGATCCACCCATTGCCGGCGCTGGACGGACCAGTCTCCACTACCGCGCTCAAATTGCTGAAGAAAGCGGATCATCCCCGCGGAACCAAGCTCCCGCTTCAGAGCGGCGAGGCCGGCGACGCGAATTTGTTTAGGTGTTTTGCGCATCTTCGTATTTTCGAATCCATGACAATGGATTGTCAATCTCGACGGCGAGCCGGCGACGGAGCCGACGCGCGATTCGAAGCATACGGTCGTCGCAGGTGAGCAGCACGTCAGACCGCTGTGCTTCCCCGCGGCCACATGCACCGCGTCAACCGGCTTAAACCCCAAACCTTCGAGCGATTCGGCCCGCTCAAAAATGAGCGAGGACAGCGGAATTATATCCGTTGAATCAGGCAATAGCGCCAAAACACGACGTCTGTTCTCCATTTCAGACATGGCAGCAATCTCGATCCGCACCATTTGAGAAGAAACGTGTTGCCATGCACCTGATTCAAATCGATCGAAGAGGATTGCTACCGCCTCTGTCTCCAGGCGAATTCTGGTTTGCCACTGATCATCGAACGGCCGACCAAGGCATGAGAGATCCAGGTAAATCCTCATCCGATGTCCGCCATTAACGGGCATCGCATCACGCCTTCTTCGACGCGAAATCCTTCATGAACTGGGACAGCGCCTGGCAGCCCTCGACGGGCATTGCGTTGTAGGTGCTGGCGCGGATGCCGCCGACGGTGCGGTAGCCTTTGAGGCCGATCATGCCGTTCTTGCTCGCGGTTTTCACGAATTCGTCGGTCAATTCCTCGCTGGGCAGGCGATACGTCAAGTTCATGTGCGAGCGCTGCTCCTTGTTGGAGACGGTGCCCTTGTAGAAGCCGTTGCTGCCGTCGATGACGCCGTAGATCATCCCGGCCTTTTCGGCGTTGCGTTTTTCCATGGCCGCGAGGCCGCCCTGTGCGTCGAGCCAGCGGAAAATTTCCAACAGGATATAGACGCCGAAGGTTGGCGGCGTGTTGATCATCGACTTGTTTTCCGCCTGGTCCTTGAAGCTCCAGAGCTTGCTGGGGACTTTTTTCTGTTTTGGATACATGTCCTTGCGGACGATCACCAGCACGACGCCGGCCGGGCCGAGATTTTTCTGCGCGCCGCCGTAGACCAGGGCGCAGTCCTGCACCGGGTGGGGGCGTGAAAGAAATTCGCTGCTGGCATCCACGATCAGATTTTTGTGCGACGGCCACGTTGGCAGTCGATGGCCATGCACGGTTTCGTTGGAGCAGACGTGGAAATAATCCGCCGTGGGCGAGAGCTTCCAATCGCCCGAAGCCGGGCTGTGATCGAAATTGGACGCCTCGCTACTGGCGACGATGTTGAGCGGGCCGACTTCCTTGCCGAAAGACGCGGCTTTTTTGCTCCATTCACCGCTGACGAGGTAATCGGCGCTGGTGTGCAGGAAATTCATCGGGATGAGCGTGAAAAGCTGCGTCGCTCCGCCCTGGAGAAACAGCACATCGTGCGTATCGCCCAGGCCCAGAAGTTGCTTGCAGCGTTTGATGGCCTCGTCGTTAACGGCTTCGAACTCCTTGCCGCGATGGCTCACCTCGGCAATGCCAAAGCCCTTGCCTTCATAATCCAGCAGTGCGACGGCCGATTTTTCCAGCACCTCGGTGGGGAGCATCGCCGGGCCTGCGCTGAAATTGTAAACTCGTTTTGACATAAGCGGGGTTCCTTTAACGAATGATATTCAAGCTTCATCCCATTGACGGTGCAGGAAAGCGATGACTCGTTTTCCCGCGGATTCGAAATCGTTGAATCCGAGCGCTTCGACGGAGATCGCGCCGCTGTATTTGGCGCGTTTGAGCAGGTGAAAGATCGGGTGGTAATCGGCGCTGCCGCTCTCACCGGGGGCGACGCGGCCGATCTTGTCGGCGACGTGAACGTGGGCAATCGACGCCAGCGCCGGCTCGATATTTTCCAGCGGTTCGTTTTCCATCCAGAAATGATAGGTATCCAGCAGGCAGCGGAAAGCGCGGTGATTGACCGCCTTCACATACGTCATCGCCTCGGCCAGCGTGTTGATGATGTTGCATTCCTTGCGATTGAGCGGCTCGACGGCAAGCACAATTTCATTACGCAGGCAAACCTCGGCCGCCATCTTGGCAAAGGCGACGATCTGCGCCACGGCACGCTCGCGCTCGAATCCATCGGGCACACTGCGGGCGCCGCCGCTGCCGAAGACGAGAATTTTTATCCCGATCTGGCGTGCCCGCGCGCCGACTCGCGTGATGTAGGTCTGCAATCGCTCAAAATCGACCGATGGGCCGACGATTTTCAGGTCGGCGGGAACGAGCATATTGGCGGCAGGGATCGGCAGCGGACAGCCGCGCGCCAGCTCGACGCCGTGCCATTCGGCATCGGCGATCAGGCCCTGGAGCAGTCCCTGAATGTTCTCTTCAAGGAAATCGGCTCCTGTCCATCGAACCTCCGCGGCTCGCTGGATATTGCTGCAAATTCCAAAACGCATTGGCGGTAAATTTTAGTCGAGGTGTCGGGGATTACAACCGGATGAACCAACTGATTCATCCCCTGTTTCGTCTGAGTATTGTGCTCGGGGGCATCCTGATGGGAATTTCAATTGAAATCAGTTGGATCGGTTGGCGTATTGTGCCGAACAAGGTCCTTTGCTCGAATAAATTCGCCGGTGGTCGCTTCAAACGGGCCTGGTGGGCCTGGCGACGTTCACAACATCCTTCTGAAATGAGGCGAATAGAGTTCCCGCCTTCGGCGGCCGATGCTGATGATTTTCGAGGACGTGCGCGAAATTCCGTCGCACCTGACGCCGCAGGCGTCGACTCCTTGCGTCCCTTTTCAAAGGACGCTCCGACGGCCAACCGGCCCACCAGGCCCGCCAGAAGCGCCAGCCGGCGATATTATTCGAGCCCATGCCTGTATTCGGCATCGCCCGCGCAACGATAAAAATGACTTCGCATTTCAACCGTCCAATTCAAAGCCAACATCGAAACGGCGGATGAGTCAGCGTCAGCTAACATCCGTGGAACACATTAACGATAAAAATCTTCCCAACCACATTGTTGATCGCCAAATCGAAGGAGTGCCTCTAGAATGGTCCTCAAACATGATGTTGCACCCCACGCGCAGTTTAACCCTGTTCCTATCGACCTGCCTCGCGCTTGCGTCGTGCTCGGGGCAGAATTCGTCGTCGGTATCCAACCAGTGGTCGGGACCGACGGTGCTGGCTTCGGTGACGGTGGAAGACGCCTCGGCCTCGGATGAAGGGCTCAAGGTCGTTCGGTCGCCGCATTATGAGATTTACTCGACGATTCAGGACCGGCCGGAAATGCTCAGCCGGCTTGCCCAGCTCATGGAAGGCGCGTTTGGTATGTACCGCACCGTCGCGCCGATGGTGGTTCCCACCGATTATCCGATGCGCTGCTACATGTTTAACAACAAAGTGCAGTGGATGGATTTCACCCGGCAGCACACCGGCATGGATGCCAATGTCTATCTCCAGATCAATCGCGGGGGATACACCATCCACGACTGGTATGTCGCGTATTACATCGGGGATGTGGACACCTATTCGGTCGCTTCTCACGAGGGATGGCATCAGTTCGTGGCGCGACATTTCAAGGGCCGCCTGCCGCCGTTTCTTGAGGAAGGCCTGGCGTGCATGTTCGAGCACGTGGAGTGGACCAACGACGATCTGCCGCGGTTTAATCTATCCCTCAACCCCGAACGCGCCCTTTCGCTGCGGCGGGTGGTGGATGCCAACGAGCTGTTTCCCCTCAGCAAGCTGATCACATTGCACGCGGGAAACATTATCGGTTTGCCCGGCATCCGCATCGAAGCTTTTTATTCCCAGAACTGGGCGTTTGCGCGATACCTGTGGGATGGCGACGGCGGCAAGAACCGCCCGGCGCTGGAAAGACTGCTCGCCGATACCGCCGCAGGCACGATTTACGATCCGACGGGTTCGCTGCGTCGCGCCTATCTCGGCTGGAATCCCGCGGGCGTGCAGCCGCTTTTGGAGCATTATCTCGGCCAAAATCTCGACGCGATCGACGCCGATTACCAGCTATTCATCCATAAAGTCGCGTATGATGAGATGACCGAGCAATTCGAAATGCATTGAAGCGCAGAAAAATCGCGCTCACGCCACAAAAATTCTGAATTATCCCCACTTTCGTCGGTATTGTTTCCGGGGTCATCCTGATCGGAATGTCATTTATAATTAGTTGGATCGGTTGGCGTCGTTCTGCCGAACGAGGTTCCCTGCTCGAATAAATTCGCCGGCTGCCGCTTCTGACGCATTGGTGGGCCCGGTGACGTTCGCAATATCCTTCTGCACCTGGCGAACGGAGTCCCCGCCTTCGGCAGCATTCATGCGTCACTGCAAAGGGCTGCCCCACTCGTCAACCGGCCCACCACGCCCGCTCGAAGCGGCCGCCGGCTTCATTATTCGAGCAAAAGGCCGTGTTCGGCATCGCCCGTGCAACGACCAAAATGATTTTGCATTTCAGCCCTCACCCCAAATCCATTGCCGAACCTGAGAATGAATCAGATAAAAATTATATTGAAGCAATATCGCTGTGTACGTTATATTCGCGCCATGCATGCCGGTTCATCGCACTTTAGCTCGCATTATCATCGCAGGGGTGAACCGCAGCACAGGCGGGAGTGCCGATTCAGCGGGCGCGTGCAGGGGGTGGGGTTCCGATATATTGTGCAGAATATTGCTATGCAGTACGACGTCCTGGGGTACGTTCGGAACTTGCCAGATGGTCGCGTTGAGCTTGTAATGGAAGGGCCGGATCAGGAAATGGACGGGCTTTTGCACGATGTGAACCGGAAGATGAATGAATACATCAAGGGCCTCGACCAGACGGTTGCCAGCCCCACCGGGGAATTCGATCAATTCGCCATCCGGCACTGAAAGCGTTCACCTTTAACGCAACCATCAATCGACTCGCATACTTGACCGCATATGTACCGCACCTCCGTCATCGCACGATACACGTTTCTCGAAGCCGTTCAGCAACCGATCTATTCCCTGCTGCTCACCGTTGGCGCGGCCATCCTCTTCATCTTCGGATTGCTGCCGTTTTTTACGCTGGGTGAAGACGTCAAGATGTACAAGTCGGTCGCGCTGGACGTGGTGCTGCTGCTCGTTTTGCTAACCACGCTGTTTGCCACCAGCAAGTCGATTTACGAGGAAATCGAAGACCGCACGATGCTCACGCTGATGAGCAAACCCGTGCGGCGATGGGAAGTCATGCTCGGCAAATACCTGGGCATCATCCTGTCGGCGGCGCTGGGGGTTTTCATTCTGGGCGTGGTGGTGGCGCTCGGAACCTGGATTCGCGTCCCCACCGATTATCTGCTGCAGTCCAATTCGCTGAACGACCTGGTCCGGTCGCAAATCTGGAGCTATCGGGCGATGCACATCGCGGGCCTGTGGCCGCAGCTTGTGCTGACCTGGCTTCAAATCAGCGTGCTGGCGGCGGTGGGGGTGGCCCTGTCCACGCGGTTCTCGCTGGTAGTGAATCTGCCGGTGGTGATCATTCTGTACCTGGCCGGCAATCTCACCCGCTTCATTTTCCCCATCGAAGGCGGCCCGCTGGCCAGCAAGCCCGAAGTGGTGCAGCTCATTGGCCGGGCGATCGGGCTTGTGCTTCCCTATCTGGGCACGTTCGACCTGAAGGACATGACGGTGTTTACCAACATCCGCGTCGCCGGTTTTGCCAATGATAATTCCGGCACCACGCTTTCGGCGCTCTGGGGTTACGTGGGCCTGGCGGCGCTTTACGCGATTTCCTATGCGACGTTCGCCCTGTGCGCCGGCATGGCCAGCTTCCAGCGCCGCGAACTGGGCGGCGGCGAGGGATAATAAGTAGCGTGGGCGTCCCGCCCATGTCTTGAATTTAATCCATTCCAAAACACATACGAAAAGATATGGGCGAGACGCCCATGCCACATCTTCGCGGTAAACCTGTTTTTAGCTGAGCCGGCTCACCGCTTTTTTTCTGAATTTCACGCCAGCCGCCTATAGTATATGCGTATATGGACTCTCTCACCCGCGAGCAGTTTGTCGATGAGGTGCTCAAGCTCATCGGTGAGCGATTTCCGCTCGTGAAGATTTCGCCTTCGGACCAGGACTTTTCCATTCGCGTCAACGGCCACGTCGCTTCGCTGGAGAATCTATATCGCATGTCGATCCTGCATCCCGAATCGCGCCGGCGGCAGGCCGAGCGATGGATGGTCGAGTTGCTCCGCGCCTCCGAGGGCTCGCCCGATGTTGATGGAACATTCGAGGAGCTTCGCCCGCGCATCATGCCGATGGTGATGGCGGAGAATTCCGATCCGGAGGACCCCTCGGTCAAACAGCCGCTCGTGCCCGGCCTGGTGGTGGGTTACGGCATCGACAACGACCGCACGATTTCCCACGTCACCCGCGCCCGCATGCAGAAATGGAAGGTCGAGCCGGACGATCTGCACGCAGCCGCCATCGAGAATCTCACCGCCCGCAGCACCTCCATCGCCGCCCACGCCGCTCAGGATGAGGACGGCAACATGGAGCTGATCCTGTTCCAGACGATGGACGGTTACGACGCAAGCCGGATCCTTCTGCCCGACCTGAACGAAAAGCTGCGCGACCATCTGGGAAGCCCCTTCGCGGCCGCGATTCCCAACCGGGATATCCTGCTGTGCTTTCGAGACGACGAGCCGACGATCGCCCATCTGCGCCCGCAGATCGAGAAGGATTTCGCGCAGATGCCGCATCAGATCACGGATCAGATTCTGCTGATCACGCCGGATGGGGTGGCGATTCGGGCGGTGTGAATCTCAAAGGATTCCCTGCAGAAGATCGTTTAAAACAACTTTCGAATCGAAATATTTCTCAGCGATGCGCCTTGCGCCCGCGCAGTGAACCGGATAATCTCCCGAAATTTCGTTCAGCGCGTCCGCGGCCTCTTCCACCGTTTGATATGAAAAAAGTCCCTGCCCCGTCGGAAGCCACTGATCGAAACCGCTCGCCTGCGTCACCACCGGCCTGCCCGTGGCCAGGTACGCGCTGCTGCGGTCGCTGAACCAGCCGCTGGGAAGGCCCGCGTATATTTCTTTGGCCACGGTGAATTCGCCGGCGCTGCTCGCGATGAATTCGGCGAACGACTGGCAGCTCAGCGTCGATTGCTCCGCATCAACCAGATTCCATCCGTTAGCGCTGAACTTTGCCGCCGTTTCTTTCGGCATCGAGAGCATGCCCATGGTCATTTTCCATCGGGTTCGGCGCGGCAGATCGACCATCTTCAACCACTCGCTGGCCTTGGTGCTGCGATACGTTTTGCCGTTAAATTCGAGATTCCGATCGGACGTGTGTTCCCATTTTCCGATCGTGGTGAATTCCGAGCCTGTGGGCGGAATAGATGGCCAGTGGCGGAGGTTGATCGGCTGGTTGGTGCCGACCCACTGGAAACCGTGCGTGGGCAGCGGGCATTCTGTGGCGCCGATCAAGCGCCCGAAAGTCGCGACGCGGTCGAATTGCCGGTAGTAATCCAGAAATTCCGCATCGTGCATCATCCGAAGCTGCGTGAAGACGGGATCGGTGTCGATGACGGCGATGCGCCGCGGTCGCGGGCGCTCGGGGCGGATGGGAGTGACGCCGCTGACGCACAGAAGCAGATCGGCGCGGGCGAGCAAAGCGTTCAGTTCAGATTTGGAAAGACCGTAATGCGCATCTTCGAATTGCGAGTAATAGCAATATCGTTTTGGCAGGCCGTAGTGCGCGAACGTTCGCTCGAGATATTCCCGGCCGTAGGTTGAATCGACGGATGTTTGCCAGGTGACGGGATTATACGGATAGGAATAACTTCCGCTGTCTTCCAGAAACCAGACTTCATGACCCAGCTCGTGAAGCCCCAGCAGGTAATTCAGGTGATGCCAGGTCATTCCCCCAAGGGGATAGCCGACGATGTAACCGCCGACGACGATGGTAAGGTGCTTGGCCATCGGTCAGGTATGCGCCCGAGGTTTTGCGGCGGGGGCGGCGAAGATTTTTTCAATCATGTCGGGCAGCACCCGGTCGGGCGCTAAATATTGGCGGGCAATCTCATAACCGGCAGCGCAATGGCGGGTCGGGTCGGATGCGATTGCCGCAAGTGCGGCCAGCGATTCATCCATGTTGCTGAAAGCGAAAAGTCCTGCGCCCGCCGGGACAAATCGGCTCCACCCCGTTTCCTGCACTACGGCCGGCCGGCCCGCCGCCAGGTAGCAGGCGGTGCGGCAACTGAACCATCCGCTATGCGTTGCCACGTACACATTTTTCGCCACCGACCATTCGCCGGCGCTTTCGCTGATGAAATGCTGATACCGCGCCGGCGTCAGCGTCACCTCCTGCGCATCGCGAACGATCCAACCCTGTGCCGAGATTTGTTTCAGCGGGGCCTTGGGTCCGTTAAGCGCCAGCATAAACCCTGCGCTGGAATGGCGCGGCAAATTGAGAAACTTTTCAAATTCCGCCGACTTTGCAAAATATTCGACCCCGTTGTAGGTCAGCGCGCCGCGAAACCAATCCCAGGTCATGATCGTTGTCATCGGCGCATCCGGCGGCGGGGGCGAATTGCGGATCGATTCCCACGACCCAAGCGTCGCCACGCACCGCGTCGGCTGCCAGTCGAAATTCATGCGGGGAACCAGGCAATCCGCGCCGTAAATATTTTCCGCATAGGTCAGATGCCGATCGTGATCCGCCACGGTCCGGCACCATCGCTCCACGTTCTGCGACCACGCGAATTTCTCGCTGAGCATGATCTGGTTGTAGCCCGGATCGGTATCGAGAAAAACTTTCACGCATTGCTCGCCCAATTCCTCGGGGATGAAGCACGCGCCGCTCACGTTGAGAAAAATATCGGCCGTGCGCGCCACCTCGGCGAACGCCTCGGCCGACATGCCCAGATGCTTTTCGTGGCAGAGTACGTAATGCCACCGGTCCTTCAGGTGCGGGGCATACGTTGAAAAGAAATCGTCGAAAAATTGAACGGTGTAGGCTGGATCGTCCGTGGGATATTGCAGGACGGGATTAAACGGCCAGACCCAGGTGTCCTCGTGGTAATAGACATCGTGCCCGAGTTCAGCGAGCCCCAGCACGTAATGGAAATAATCCCACGCTACGCCGCCGAGCGGAAACTGGCCCACCAGGCCACCCACGATGATGCGAAGTTTCTGACCTGAGAGCGGCATCGACGCTACGGCAGCAAATCGTCCACCGAAACGTCCCGGCTGATGTTCAGCGGCGAAACGCGCTCGCCGGACTTGAGCGCGCGAACGTCGGAATATCCCGCAGTGCCCGCCGAGATCTGAATATTTCGATGAACTTCCAGCGTGCGGGAGATGAGATTCACAATCCAGTATTCCGGCACCCCGCTGACTGCATAGAGCGCTGCTTTGCGGCGATCATATTCGAGCGTGGTGTCGCTGATCTCCACGATCAGAACGGCCGAGGAGGGATGTTCTTTGGAAGCGCGCGGATCGTCGCCGGCGATAACGGCGAGATCGGGTTCCGGCTCTGAGCCGTCAGATGTGCGGAAGGGGAGTTGAACACAAATACGATTTCCCGGCTGATAGATGGTTCGAAGAAACCGATCCATCAGTTCGACTGCCACTCGATGTGTGACTCGCTGCGGAGACATTCGAACAATTCTCCCTTCTATCAGCTCCAGTCGCTCGTGATTGAAGAACCCGATGTCGACCAGCCGGTCCCACTCCGCGCGCGTCCAGAGACGCTCGGCTGGAAATGCCGGTGCGGCATGCTTCGCGGTGGTTCTCTCGGCCAGTATCATCGCAGCGATCTCCTGTACGCGTGCATCATAGCATTCTACGCCCGGGATGGCTCCTGGATCTTTAATTGCTGCCGTGCCATCGCGGCATATACGCCGTGCTGGGTGAGCAGTTCATCGTGCGTTCCATGCTCGACAATTCGGCCCTCGTCCATCACGAAAATCTGGTCGCAGTCGATCACGGTGCTGAGGCGGTGGCTGACGAGAATGATCGTCCGCTGCCGTTTCAAGCCGGTCAGCGTTTGCGTGATCATCGCCTCGTGATGCGGATCGAGCGCGCTGGTCGGTTCGTCGAAGACCATGATCGGGGCTTCAGTAAGCACAGCGCGGGCGATGCCGATCCGCTGCCGCTGGCCGCCGGAAATATTCCCACCGCTTTCGCTGATGACGGTGTCATATTTCTCCGGAAGTTTTTCGATAAAACTTGCGGCGCCCGACAGCCGGGCCGCTTCGCGGATTTGCGCATCGCCGGCATCGGGCCGGCCGTAGGAAATATTCTCCGCAACGGTGGTGGGCAAGATCAAATTCTCCTGCAGCACCAGCGCCACATGCGCCCGCAAATCCTTCACCTTGATCTTGCGAATATCAAATTCATCCAGCATCAGCTGGCCGCTGGTTGGATCGTAAAACCGCGGCAGAAGGTTCAGCAGCGTCGTTTTCCCCACCCCGCTGGAGCCGACGAATGCCACCATCTGGCCCGGTTTGATCGTCACATCGATATTCCGCAGTACCGGCTCGCCCTTGCGATATTCGAAGCTGACATCATCGAGCCTCAGCACGCGCGGCTGACGGGCGATGTGTACGGCATCGGGCGCATCCTGGATGATCGGATCGCGATCGAGCACTTCAAAAACCCGTTGCACGCCGGCGGCGCCGCCCTGAATATTCGCGCCGCTCCCGCTGAGGGATTGCAACGGCGCGTATACCTGGTTCACAAACGAAAGGAAAATCCACAGGCTGCCCACCGTCAGGGTAGCGCTGTGCTGCGTGATGACCATCCATCCGCCATAGCCAAAAATCACCGCGTATCCAAGCCCGAAAATCGTCCCCACCAGAAGCCAGTACCACGAATCCTGCCATGCCTGGCGGATGTTGGCGCGCTTGCTGTCGACCACCGAGTTTTGAAATCGGTTGAACTCATCAGCCTCGCGCCCGAACGCCTGCACCAGCCCGATCGCGGCCACCGAGCGTTGGATGACGGTGGTCAACCGCGTATCGACTTCCTTTGCCTCGAGCCATCGCTTTTTCAGCGGCCCGGCAAAAAGTTTGGTCACCCACAGCAGCAGGGGAGCAACCGCCAGGGTGATGAGCGTGAGCTGCCAGTTCATCTCCAGCATCAGGCCCGTCATCACGATCAGGGTGATTCCGCTAACCAGCACGCTGTTGATCAGAACGTTGAGGATGGTCTGGAATCCGCCCGTGTCGTAAGACAGGCGGTAGATCGCGTCCCCCTGCGGCTGCGACTTGTGGTATCCAAGGCTGAGCTGCTGGAGCTTGCGGAAAAGATCGCACCGAACCCGAATCAGCCCGTTGTAGCCGATATGAGCGCCGATCAGCCGCTGCGCCATCGCGAGCAGCTCCTGAAACACCCGCAGCGTCACCGCGCTGACGGCCAGAACGATAATTTGCCCCTTCAGATCACCGCGCGGCACGCCCACCGCGCGCGTCAGACTGAAAAATCCACGATAAACCCACATCTGGTTCGTGCGGGTTCCCAGAATTCCATCAATCAGAATGGCGACCAGATACGGCTGCAAAAGCCCGGCGAGCGTTGAAAACGCGATGAGCACCAGCGACGCCACGATCAGCGGCAGATCCTCGCGAAAATAGGCGATGGCCCGTAAATAAAAACGCATAAAACCAGTGATTGATATGCCGGTTTAGCGGCCGCACTCGTGCGGCGCTTTCTATTGCAGTATCGGAATGTTACGCCACCGAAAATTCCCCATCCTCATCAATTTCCGGCATACCGGGGATTTCCGCGGCTGCCGGTTGCGGGCGAGCCTCCGTCTTTTCGCCCGGCGCCGGCACCGGATAAAACCCGGCTTTCTCCGCGGCATGATCGATCAATCCCAGCACCGGCGATGAAACGCGCTGGCGATTCACCAGATACATCGCCCACCACGCAACGGGGATCAGCACCGCAGGGCGGCTGAACGGCCACAGGTGCAGCAGCAGCAGGCATGCCAGCAGCATCGTGCCGACCATGAACACCTGCCCGAACCGGCTCTGGCGAAGCTCGATGCGCACCCGCGTGAGCATTCCATTGGCATCGTGATTTTCCGTGGCCGTCGTCAGGCGCACCTTCACGTACCGGCTGCCATAAATTTCCATGTCCCAGTTATGCCAGCCACTGTCCAGCCGTGCCCGCCAGCCCGCCTCTTGAACTTCCTGCTTGATCTGATGCAGCAGGGGGAGTCGGTCGTGAGTCCGGTTCCAATACTTCAGCGTTCCCGGCTCGGCCGGATCAAACGGCAGCGATTTGTGCCGCTCAAATCCCGTGGCTTCCCGCTTGAGCACCTTCGCCTTGAGGCGGACGTTGTATCGCGCCCAGCCTCGCACGATGGGCTGGCGAAAATGCAGGTATGCGATCAGCGGCCGCGTCAGCCAGTGCTGATGCCGAGGCATGGGCGACTGCATCGCCGCGACTATCGCCAGCGCCACCGGCGTGAGGAACATCGCGATCGCCACGAAAAACAGCGGCGAAAACGCCAGACCCAGCAGCAGGGCGAACCCGGCGAGCAGATGCCATTCGATGCTCATGAGCATCATCGCCAGCAGCGACGCGGGCCGGCGGTAGATCGTCTGGAAAAGCCCCGTCCCGAAGACGCCGTGATAAACCACATCGCCGCCGAGCCTCACGCCGATCTCGTCGCCGCCGTAGATTCGTCCGCGCCAGTGGCTGGCGCCCAGCGTGTTGAAATGGTCGGGATGCTTGTATTTGAGAAGCGCTTCGGCCTCGCCGTAGCCGCGCTGCTGCTTGAGATACGCCTTGACGGTATTGCGGCGATAGTGCCACACCTGCGCCGAGGGGGCAAAGCCGATGCTCTGCCCGGTGTTCTGGATTCGCCAGATCAGATCGACATCGTCACCCGCCTTGCGGAACTGCGAATCGAATCCATTCACCTGCTTCAGCACCGCGGTATAGAATGCCATATTGCAGCCGGGCACGTGCTCGGCCTGGCGATCGTCGATCATGACATGCGTCGGCCCACCGGGGGAAAGCCCCACACAATCGGCCACCCACGATCCTTCATCGGGAATAAGATTCGGCCCACCGGCGCCCGCGTGGCCGGATCGCACCAGCGTCAGGGCCAGGAAATAGAGCCAGTCCTCATCGGCTTCGCAGTCGCTGTCGGTGTAAACCACCACTTCCCCAAGGGCGGCGTTCATTCCCACGTTGCGGGCGACGCTCAGGCCCATGTTTCGCTGCCGGATATTTCGCACCCAGGGAAACTGGCGGAGAATTTCCTGCGTGTTATCTGTGGATCCGTCATCGACGAAGATCACTTCGAAATTCGGATAGCGCAATCGCTCCATCGACTTCAGGCAGGATTCGACGGTGCTCGCGCCGTTGTACGAGCAAATCACCACGCTGCACATCGGCAGCTTCGCGTCGGAAGTCTGCGGCACGCGCTGAAATACGTCGCGCACGGCGGCGAACGCCGGCTTGGGCTGGCGATCCCGCGTCGTGAGGCCGAAGGCCCAATCCTCGATCTGGTATCCATGCCGGTGCCAGTCGTCCGTGAAACTGAAAATGAACGCGCCGGTCAGACCTTCCTCAAAAACCGCGCGCATCTGGCTGCCCAGAATGACGGCCTGTTTCTCCGGCGTCTGCTCATGATGCGTGTCGATCCCATATTCCCCCAGCACCAGCGGTTTATCACCCGCGATGTTCTGGAGGCGCGCCAGGTAATTCCGAAAAACCGTTTCATCGTGAAGATAGACGTTGAAACAGACGAAATCGATACAGCGCGGATTCAGATATTCCGTGGTCGGGAAATTCGCGAAGGTGATGAGGCAATCGGGCGCCTCGGATTTGGCGGTGACGACGAGATCGTCGATAAATTCGTCGATGCTCCGTCCGCCGACAAAACGGACGATGTCCGGTGGAATTTCATTGACGACGCTGAGGGCGAACACCGCCGGATGGTTGCCGCAGGCGCGGGCGGCGGTGCGCACGGCGTCGTGGGCCTGGCGGGTGAGTTCTTCGTCGCCGACGAACGTCAGGTTCTTCGCCCAGGCGACGTCCAGGAAAATCTTGAGGCCCATCTGCTGGGCGAGGTCGAGAAACCAGGTCGGCGGGGTGTGATAAATGCGCACGCAGTTGGCGCCCAGGTCCAGCATCTGTTGAAAATCGCGGCGGGTCTGGGCGGGAGAGGGAAGCGTCAAACCATCGGCATCCGGTTTGAACGGCCCATAAGTGACGCCCTTGACGAAAAACTTTTCGTCTCCGACCCGGAAAAACTTGCCGTCCCGGCGAACGCGGTTGCTTGGCTTTTCCGCGCGGCGCTGGCGACCCGCGGGGGCGTGGGATGGTCCCTCGGTCTGTACCGTAACCAGTGTGCGGTTTGTCGTCTGCGAAACCACCACCGACATAGAGGAAGTCCTTTTCAGCAGCCTGCCGGCAAATTTTGCCACCCAGCAGCGCATCGAGCAAAAGCAATTGGCTCGTGGCCCGATATTCTAGACCACAACGCCCCTGTAGGCCACGATAATTCCGGGCCTGCTAAACCCTTTAGTCGTCTGACAATAAGCCCCCGATAAGGTTAGAGCCCTACGGAACATCATTTCTCCACAGTTCTGTCCGATAACCTCTGCCTTTTCGCTGGGGGTCCCACCGATATCCCTCATTTTCCCGCCAAACTCACACCGGCATTGTTCCGAAAAAGGAAACGGCAGCGGTTGCATTTGGGGCGCCATTAACGAAGCGCCATCGCCGCAAACCGCTTTTCTAGGTGATGCATTATGACGACCTCGACTTCTTCCCCCCATGCGCCGCTGGCTCAAAACGGGTTCTTCGAGAAGCTCCGCGCTTTCTTTCGCGGCATGTTTGGCGGAAGCGCGGCTCCCGCGCCCACCAGCGCCACGGCGCCGGCCCAATCGGCCGTGCAAGCGGAATCCGAATCCGATGTCATCATCGCGCCCGGAGGCTTTCGCATTTATCGCTCCAAGACGGACGATGGCACCGGCGGCGTGAACATCAGCTCGCTCGATGAACTGGTCCCCGATGTGCGCGAAGGACTCAATCTTCTCCCGCCGCTGCCCACCGTGGTGCTCGAACTGCTCAAGGAAATTCAAAGCTCAACCTCGACCGCCTCGAGCGTCGCTGAAATCGCCGCCAGCGATCCCAGCCTTGCCGCGTCGCTGCTGCGCGCCGTGAACAGCGCCGCCTTCGGGCTCTCGCAAAAAGTCACCAGCGTCTCGCAGGCGGTAAGCCTGCTGGGATTCAGCTCGGTGCGCTCGCTGGTGGTGCGATTCCGCCTGGAAGGCATGATGCCCCAGCGCGCCTCCGAAAACGAAGCGATTTCTGAAGATATCTGGACCCACTCCCTCGCTGTTTCCTATATCGCCGCCGCCATGGCCGCGCGCGTGCCCGATGTCGACCGCGGATTTGTTTCGACGCTGGGCCTGCTGCACGACATCGGCCGCCTCGCCATCTGCTCGCAGCATCCGGGATTTGCCACCGCCCTGCGCAACGCCGGGTCCGCCGGCGAACCGTTGCTGCAACGCGAGGCGATCGCCTTCGGGGCCGACCATGCCGCCATCGGCGCGCTCCTGGGCAATCGCTGGAAGCTGCCGGCCGACCTGAACACGGCCATCCGCTGGCATCACGCGCCTGACCGGGCGTTCGAGCCGACCGATCCGCCGGCGCTTCACAAGGCGGCGTATCTCGTCCACGTGGCGGACCAGCTCTCCAAGTTCTGCTTCGCGTATTCAGAGGACATGCAGATCGAACTTCCGCCCGAAGGCGCCATGGAAGCGCTGGGCATGACCGGATCGTCGCTGCCCCATTTGCTGGACGCCAAGGTTCGCGCCGCGGCGACGCAGGCGATTCTGTACGCCGAGGAAAACAGCAAGCGCTCGCTCAAGCATGTGCGCCCGTTCCTGAAACTGCGGCGCGGCGCCGAAGCCGTTGAACTTTGTGCCCGGCTCGATAAGAACGCGCAGCCGCGTGTCTCCGAAGGCACCGCCGGCGCGGATTTGATTAATGGCTCGGAAAAAACCGTTCACTTCGAAGCCGCAAAACAGGCCGCCGCGAATCTCGGCGGTGAACTTGCCGGGCGCTACACCGCCACCGGCTCGGCCGCCGGCGCGGAATGGCTTGCCAAATCGCTCTCCGCGAATCTTTCCGCCGCCAACGTTCCGACGAAAACAACCGCCTGCGCACGGGCCGTCGTTCGCGCCCTGCTTCCGAATCTGCTGGCTTTACCGGCCAAGATTGATATCGCCTGGCAATGGGAATCCCCCACGCTGCACGTCGCGATCCGCTCGGAAGCGATGGCGTTCGCCAAACGTCTTCCCGCCGGTTCGGACGCGGAACTCGGCCGCCGCGTGCTGGAGGCCGAGCTGGCCAATATTCTGAACCTCGGCTGGTTCGACGCGGAAACTTCGACCGACGGCGGCACGCTGCTGCTGCGGTCGCGCTGAACCCGTTTCTCGGCTATTTGTGCGGCACGCGCCGCGTCGCCAGGGCGCTCAGGCGCTCATCCATCGCCTTGCAGGCGGTGATGGCGTCGAACGGCCGGATCGAATCCGCAAACGCCGCGGCCGTGGACGGGTCCTCTTCGGGATGCAGGTGCCACACATCCTGAATGCGGCTCGAGAGCGCATCAGGCGTCGCCTCGTAGAGACAGCTCCTGCGAAGTTTCTTGGGAATAAGCTCCGGATAAACCCCGTCTTCGGGCACGACCGGCCAGCATCCCGCCGTCAGCGCCCTCACCGCGTGCAGATCGACCGGCGCCCAGCGGTGCGTGCTCAGGAAAACATCGCAGCGCATCATCGCCACCATCTGCGCGTATTCATCGTTTTCATCGATCGCCCCCCGCGCCAGTGTGCTGGATAATTTATCCAGCGGCCCGACGGTCAGCAGCTTGAACCGCTCGCCGCGCATCGACAGCGTGCTGAGTCCCAGGTTCAGCAGTTCCATGTCCGCATCGCGCGTGTTCACGAAGATCGTCCGCGGCTCCCGGCGCACCGGATTGGTCGCCTGGATCGTCGTCTGAAGATGCGTATCCACCGGCGGAAGCATCATCCGGCTTTTGGAGAGCATCTCCGGAACGGGATTTCGGCTGGACAGCTCGGAATGCCGCTCCACCATCGCCGCGGCCCGGTAGGCAAACAGGTTGATGTGGAATTCGCTGTTGAACCACAGCTCCATCGCCGCCTGCGCGGTGCTGAGATTCACGAGTTCATGAGCGGCCTGGCTTTCGCCTATGTCCGGATCGGGAAGCTGATTGTCATGGAAATAAACCACCGACGGCTTGTCCACCAAGTGCGGCACCAGCCGGAGAAGATCGGCCAGGTTCAGCGCTTCGCTGGTGAACAGCAGATCGAGCCGGCCGGCCCAATGCCGCGAAAGCTGCTCGGCAAACCAGTGCGCCGCCGCCGACAGCCGCCGCTCGATCCGCCGGGGCGGCAATTTGAGCAGCGTCCATCGATGCCGGCTGCACCGCATGACGGTCTCCAGCATCGACTTGCGAACCCCGCCGTAAAACGGCTCCAGCGCTAAGATGTCCAACTGCGAGGACATGGCTTCAAAGGATAAGTCGACGCGGGTCGGTTGCCAAATCGAGGCGGGGGGAAGTTATAAGCGATCGGCAAGATACTGCTTCACCTGAGCCACGTTCACTCGCACCTGCCCCATGGTGTCGCGATCGCGCACGGTGACCGTTTGGTCCTGAATCGTCTGCCCATCCACCGTCACGCAAAACGGCGTGCCGATTTCGTCCATGCGGGCGTAGCGCTTGCCGATCGCCTGCTTGACGTCGTATTCGCAGGTGAAATGCGAGCGAAGATCGAGATAAAGCTTCTCGGCGATCTCCGGCATGCCGTCCTTGTTGACCAGCGGATAGATTCCCGCCTTGATCGGCGCGAACTGCGGCTTGAATTTCAGGAACATTTTGCTGGGCCGCGCTTCGTCCGGCGTGAACGCCTCGCACAGCAGCACCAGAACCGCCCGCGTCAGGCCCGAGGCCGGTTCGATCACGTTGGGGATATACCGGCTTTTCGCCTTGATATCCTCGGGGCTTGCGCCCTGCTCCTTCAATTTCAGTTGCAGCTCCTGGTCGAAATAATCCAGCTTCTGGCCGGAATGCTCCTGGTGTTGCGTGAGATCGAATGAGCCGCGATGGGCGATCCCTTCCAGCTCGCCGAAATCAGGGGCGGTGAACGGATATTTGTATTCGATGTCCACCGTCATCTTCGAATAATGGCTCAGCTCATCCTTCTCATGATCGCGAAAACGAAGATTGCCCTCCGCCACGCCAAGCGAACGCCACCATTCCATCCGTTTTGTTTTCCAGAAGTCGTACCATGTCGGCGCTTCATCGGGATGGCAGAACCATTCCATTTCCATCTGCTCGAACTCGCGCGACCGGAAAATAAAATTTCGCGGCGTGACTTCGTTGCGGAAACTCTTGCCGATCTGGGCAACGCCAAAGGGAATGCGGACACGCGAGGTGTCGATGATATTCTTGAATTCCAGGAAGATGCCCTGCGCCGTTTCGGGACGCAGATAGGCTTTGACCGGATCGACGGCACCGATCTCGGTCATCAGCATCAGATTAAACTGGCGCGGCTCTGTTAAGGTACCGACTTGATTGCATTCGGGACAAATAACCCTCTTGCGGCCTTCCTCATTTAATTTCGTAATTGGTCCCAACCCGCTAAGAGTATGACCATGTCCATGATGTGCTTTCATCAACTTGGATATAAATTTTTGGTTTTCAGCTAAGACTTCGCTATCTTCACCTAATCCGCAGATAAGTACGTGTAAATCTTCGTCAGGGAATATTAATTCCATTACTCTGAGATGATCAGCCCTGAATCTAGATTTACATGCCCGACAATCCACCATGGGATCGGAAAACCCCCCAGCATGCCCCGACGCCACCCAGGTCCTTGGATTCTGAATAATCGCCGAGTCCAGCCCGACCATTTCGATCGGATGCCCATCGGGGCCGATTGGGGGGCAGAGCACCATTTCGTGCCACCACCAGTCGCGGATATTGTTTTTCAGGAGGCAGCCGAGCGGGCCATAATCCCAGAAGCCGTTAAGACCGCCGTAGATTTCGCTCGCCGGATAAATAAACCCGCGGCGCTTGCAGAGGGAGACGATCTGTTCCATCACGGATACGTCGGACATATTTCTTCGGCCGTAGAAAAAAGATTTTAACCACGAAGGCGCGAAGAGCGCGAAGAAGAAAGTGAATTATTTTCCCCTTCGCGCTCTTCGCGCTCTTCGCGGTTCAATCAGCTTTGATCACGCCTTCGCCGGAGCGGCTTTTCCGGCCGACTTCATGGCATTGAGCCTGAGCGTCAGCCGGCTGCGGCGGCGGGCGGCGGTGTTCTTGTGAATTGTGTGCTTCGACGCAACCTTGTCCAGCCGCGAAACCGTCTTGCGCAATTCCGTCTCCGCTTTGCCGACATCATGGCTCGCCAGCGCGGCGAGATAGGTTTTCGTCTGTTCCTTGATGGTTTCCTTTCGCGCCCGGTTGCGGGCACGGCGCTTGATGCTCTGACGAATGCGTTTCTTTGCTGAAAGTGAATGAGCCAAGGTAAATGTCTCCGATTAAATCTCCGCAATTATCGCGGGCTAAGAAGTGTAGTGTTTGGGGGGATTTTGTAAAGGAAGCGTCTGGATATGACGGATGAAACACCAAATTATTTTTATCGTTACACGCGCGATGCCGAACACGGTCACCAGCTCGAATAATAACGCCGGTGGCCGCTTCGGGCGGCGTGGTGGGCCTGTTTACGTTCGCAACTTCATTCTGAGAGGGGCGAAAAGGCGTTTCGCCTGACAGCAGACGGATCTTTCGACCTTCACCAGGCCCACTGGTGCGTTCGAGGCGATTACCAGGCCAAACATTCGAGCAAAAAACCGTGTTCGGCAGAATCACGATTATCGATCAAAATCTTTCTTTTCTATTACACCCCAAAAACGAAAAACGCCCACTTGCAAACCGCAAAAAGTTAGGTATCAGTTACATGCATAAGGCAAAGGAGTGCCGAAATATGCCGGGTCATGGTGAGACCGAACTTCATAAGACTCTAAAAAAAGAAGGTTGCCGCTGGCTTTTGCGGATGGGATATCGCTGCATCGCCGCCGAGGTGCGCGTGCCGCCGGTGGGGATTGTCGATGCCGTCGGCACGGGGATGTTCCGGGCATATCAGAATTACCTGGCCATCCCGCGCGAGATGGCCCAGGTTTGCTTCATCGAATGCAAAGCCTCGCGCGGCGATTTTCTGCGGGACTGTTCGAACGACGGCCAGCTCCAGTTCTCCATCATGGAGCGGCAGGGCAATCGCCGCCGGCGCCGCCGAAAGCTCCGGCAAAATCTCGGCCTCGGTAAATTCAGTTCATGCCTCATGCAGCCGATGGCCAACCTGCATTACGTTCTCGCCCCGGCGGGCATCGTCCGCAAAAGCGATCTCGCCCCGCGCTGGGGCCTGCTCAGCTACGGCGAAACCGGCGTCAGCGTCGTGGTGAAAGCGCTCTGGCAGGAATGCTCGCAGATGCAGTACGTCGAATCCGCCATCGCCCGCACCCTGACGGGAGACATTTTCCGCGCCGACGACCGGGCCGTTGCATCGGTCAATCGCGAGCTGTTCGCGCAGCAGATCGCCCTGGCCGAGCGCATCCGCTCCATCCGTCCCAAGGCGATTTTCGCCCCTCCCAAAACACGGGATGTTCAAGCGACAATAAAGTGAGTTGCGTGTTATGAGTTGCAAGTTGCGAGAAAAAAACTCTTCACTCGCAACTCGTAACACGCAACTCGCAACTCATATCCCTCTGTGGCAAAAATTCTTTCTTCGCGCTACGATCATCCCGTGCGGATGGTCAGCTACAACATTTTAGACGGCGGCACAGGCCGGGTGGACATGCTGGGCGAAGTGATTTCCGCCCAGAAGCCGGAGGTGGTCGTGCTGGTGGAAGCCGATGAACCGGCCATCGTCGAGAAAATCGCGGGACGGCTGGAGATGGATTTCATCTGCGGCGAAGGCCGACGGCATGGCGGGGCGATATTGGCCAAGGGGCGGATTCTGGAATCGATCAATCACTCGCTTCTGCGCAATGAATTCACGGATTTATGCTTGGAGGCCACGGTCGAAACGGCTGGCGAAATGTGGAATCTCGCGGCCGTTCATCTCCACCCTCGCGCGAAATTCGAGGATGAAGCGATCCGCGAGCGGGAGATCGACGCCATCCTGGAGATTTTCGCGCCCGCCAGGGTCGCTCAAAAGCCGCACCTGCTCGCCGGTGATTTCAACGCCAATTCACCGATCCAGCAGATCGTCCCGGCGAAATGCAAGGAGAAGACGAGAAAGGAAATAGAACAAAACGGCGGGGTTTTGCCGCGATCGGCCGTGTCGAAGATTCTCGCGGCGGGATATATCGACACCTTCCACAGCGTCGTCGGCCCCGTCGCCGGGACGGTCGGCAGCTTCACCACCCAACATCCCGGCCAGCGGGTCGATTATATTTTTTCCTACGCCGTCGATCAGGGTCGGCTGAAAAGTGCAACGGTCGTTCAGCTTTCGCCCGCCGGGGAGGCCAGCGATCATTTTCCGGTGACGCTGGAGATCGCGTGAGCTGGCGCACATTCACCGATCGGCTCAAGAACCGGCAATCGGCTCTGCACCTCGCCGAAAAGCTCGGCCGCGGCAGGGGGCAGATGCGCTGGTTGGATGCCTTCAATCCACCGCCCGCCGCGCGCGTGCAGCCGAATCTGTCCGGCTGGGAAGATCGCTCTCTCGCGGCTGTCTGGATCGGGCACGCAACGCTGCTGCTGCGCATCGGCGGGATGACGATCCTGACCGATCCGGTGTTCGGCAATCGCATCGGCCTGAGCGCCTGGCTCAGCACCCTCGGCCCGCGCCGATTTATCGCGCCGGCCCTGCGCATCGGCCAGTTGCCCAAAGTCGATCTGATCCTGAGTTCGCACGCGCATTTCGATCATCTCGATCGCCCGACGCTGGCGATGCTCGACAAAAAAACGCCGATCATCATGGCAGATCGCACCCGCGACCTTGTGTGGGACCTGGGCTTCCGCAATGTCACCGAACTTCGCTGGGGCGAATCGACTCGCCTCAATGGCCTGGCGATCACCGCGCGCGAAGTTCGACACTGGGGCGCACGCACATTCATCGACACGTACCGCGGATACAACGCATATCTTCTGGAGTCTTCCGCTCATCGCATCCTCTACGGCGGGGACACCGCGTATCAGGAACTGTTCAAGGACCTCGGCCATCTCAACCTCGCGATCCTCGGCATCGGCGCGTATGACCCGTACATTCGCGCCCACGCGTCGCCGGAGGAAGTCTGGACGATGGCCAATCACGCCCGCGCGGATGTAGTCATTCCGATGCATCACAGCACATTTCGCCTGAGCCACGAACCGATGAACGAGCCGATGGAGCGAATCCTGACCGCAGCGGGCAATGAAGAAGAGCGAATCGTCATTCGCGAAGTGGGGCAGTCATGGCAAGCGAGCCAATGAGCGACCCGGCGCGCGGGAAACGACGTCCCGGGCTGGTGAAATCCTTCGGTTACGCCTTCGCCGGCTTAGCCCACATGGTGCGGACGCAGCGAAACGCGCGCATTGAAATCGTCGCGGCCCTCATTACCTGCGCGCTGGGCGCGTGGCTCCGCATCGGTCGCGAGGACTGGGCGATTCTGACCCTCACCATCGCGATGGTTCTGATCCTGGAGGGGATCAACACCGCGATTGAAATCGTTGTGGATCTGTCCACGCCGCATCAGCATCCCATGGCCAAGACCGCCAAGGATATCGCCGCGGGAATGGTGCTGCTGGCCGCGGTTGCCTCGATTATCGTCGGATGCGTGATTTTCGCCCCTCTGCTGTGGAACAGGCTGGTGAAATAAGGTGCGGAATTATAAGCCACATGCCGCGTATAATAGCGGTAGTAAATCAGGAGCATTGTTATGAAACAGTTGGTTACATTGCTGGCGGTGGTTCTGGGGGCGGCTTCGATGACGTTTGCGCAGGCGACGACGATGCCCGCGGTGGACACGTCGCTGAGCGACGGTCCTGTGAAAGTTCTGGTGATTCCATTTGCTGAAATCGGACAGGGCTCGGGCCATGCCTGGGTGGGCGCGGCCCTGCAGGAGAGCCTCACGACGGAGGTCGCTGGCGATCCGGCCGTTCTGGCCGTCCAGTTCGATCATCCAATTTCCGGCAGCGATCTTCAGCAGATTACCGCCACCGCCCGCGAGCGCGGCGCGACGCTGGCGGTTTTCGGCACCTACCAGTGCAGCGGCACCGATCTTCGCGTGACCGGCCGGATTATCGACATCAATTTCGGCCGGGATGTCGGAACGCTGAAGGCGACCGGCGCACAGGCGGATCTGTTCAAGATCGAAGACACGCTGGGTACGCAGCTACAGGCCGCGCTCCCCGCGCCGCCGGCGAATCCACCCGTGGTGGCGGCCAATACTTCCGATCAATCAGCCCAATCAACATCAACGCTTCCACCCTACACCGGCCCGTCACAGGCCCCGGTCGATCAGCAGGCGACAGCGCCGACATATGACACCTCCGGCGCGTATGCCAGCTCAGGCGGCTATTCCGCTTATCCTTACACCTACGCCTATCCGTACAGCTACGGCTACCCCTATTCTTACTATTACGGCGGCCCGATCGTCATCGGCGGCGGATGGGGCTACCGCGGCGGCTGGGGCTATCCGCACGGCTACTGGGGCGGCTATCACTACCATTACGGCGGCCCGGTCTTCCATCCGGGTTTCTCAGGCGGTTTCCACGGCGGCTTCTCCGCCGGCGGCGGTTTCCACGGTGGATTTTCGGGTGGCGGCGGGCATCGGTGAAAAGCCTTTTTAGCCGCGAAGTCGCCAAGGAATGGCATTACGCTCGGCCGGCCAAAAGTTACGAATGTCAATCCCGTTCGGCACGGCAACTGCGATCGCTAACATAATCTTAATTTGCGCTTTTCTGGGTGTTTGGTAATAATCGCCCGTGATGGATCGGCCGCCGGACAGCATGGAGGTCCAAGG
>Ga0302324_100001427_pt1 | contig 58121 bp, 44 predicted proteins | sample Palsa_T0_1_FD_201949 | JGI IMG/M metagenome (GOLD analysis project Ga0302324, IMG submission 201949) | Peat permafrost microbial communities from Stordalen Mire near Abisko, Sweden - Palsa_T0_1 | ecosystem: Environmental > Terrestrial > Soil > Palsa > Peat permafrost | place: Sweden: Abisko...
ATTTTGCATGATTAACACCTCTCACGGCCACCGAACGCTCTGGCAACTGGCTCGTATCCTCAGGGAGCCGTACCTGCGCCCGGGGGACCGCCTTTGGCGCGGCCGCCCGTGCTGGAAGAATCCCTCATTTATGTTCTACTACGGGCTGGTGCTCCTTATGACCATTTTCCAGGCGAAGACATATTGGGGCTGGTGGTAGGCGGCGAGAAGGTGCGGGCTTGAGTCCAAAGATTCCTCACGCCCCGTCTGAGCCCATGCGGCAGATAGGACTTGGCGGCAGGTCGAGCCCTGAACCTGTTGCGGGTTAAGTCTCTCCAGAATATTGCGATAGGTTGTGGCAGGCGCCCAAGGGTTGGGAGGTTGTGCAAGCGCGTCATATACTGCCTGCTCGTGCCACTTGATTCCAATGAAGGGGTTCCGGTGCTCATGCTCCATCCCGACCACGCGTCCCAGTTCGTGAAGCGCCGTGCCGCTGCCATAGTGCGTCGTCGGGTCCCAACCGTACTGGGTTTTCGCCACGGTCTTCGCCAGCTGCGTTATGGGGCATATCCGTGCCGGCGGCCATGCCACACCCATTTATCTGGGGACTACCGCCGTCCACCCAGGGTAGCCCACATTCGTCAGCCAGTTCCAGCCGATTAGAGTCGTTCCCCCTGCTCCCCCATAGTAGTTGACGGTCACCTGCGCGGTCGCATCATTCTGCCAGACCAGGTCCGGCACGCCGTCTCCATTGAAGTCGTTGGCCCCCACTACCGTCCACCCCGGAACGCCAGCAGCATTCAGCCAGCTCCAGCCCTGATACGTCGCTCCCCCGGTCCCGCCGTAATAGTTCACCGAAACTTGCCGCGTCGGCGCATATTGCCACACCAGATCCGGCGTACCGTTTCCGTCAAAATCGGCCGCCGCTACCACGTGCCAGCCAGCCGGCTCGCCACCGATGTTGAGCCAATTCCAGGCCGTCAGCGTGGCCCCGCCCGCACCTCCGTAATAGTTGACGGTAACCTGATTCGTCGTGTTGTTTTGCCAAATCAAGTCGGGCACCCCGTCGCCGTTCATATCCGCCACTGCCACGACCGTCCAGCCTGGATCGCCTGTTTCATTCAGCCAGTTCCAACCCAGCAACGTGGTCCCTCCCGGTCCACCATAGTAGTTCACCGTGACTTGCCCGGTCGGCATGTATTCCCAGACCAGATCCGGCACGCCGTTGCCATCGAAGTCCGCCGCTCCCACCAGCACCCAGCCGTTCGGCTCGCCACCGATGTTAAGCCAATTCCAGCCAATAAAGTTTATGTCCGGCGCCCCGTCGTAGTAATGCACGGTTACCTGCTGGGTGCTGTTGTTCATCCAAACCAAGTCCTGGTAGCCGTTTCCATTGAAATTGCCGAGGCCCAATTTGCACGTATAAGTGTAGTCCGCCGCCGACTGCAGGCCGCCGTTCACTTCGGCGGCTAACTGCACGTAGATGGGTCCACCCACCGTGTCCGCGCAGGGGATGGATCCCACCATTTGCGATAGCCCACCCGTGGTACCGGAAAAAACATTTGTACCTCCCGCAGTGGTGCCCACAGTCAGCTGATACTCTGTGGCTCCGCTAACGGCATTCCACGAGAAGTCCGCCAAACTTCCTGAGAGCGTGATTCCCGGGGAGGGGCTGGCCATGACCGTCGGGGTGAAGGTGGCCGTTGGGCTTAGATTTTGGTTCATGACCAAGTTGCAGGCGTTGGCCCCACTGCAATAGCTGGACGCGGCGCCGCTCCACATCGAAAACGTCCAGCTGGCTGCCGCAGTGGCGCTTAGCGTGACCGTACTGCCGCCCGGGTAGCTGGCGCTGCAGGCGCCGCTCCCGTCTGCGCAGTCGATGCTGCCGTCCGCGCTGGTCACCGTGCCCTGGCCCAATTCGTTAACCGTAAGGGTGTAGCTCGCGAACGTGAGGATAGCGGTAACGTCGCTCGCGCCCGCCGCACCTGAGCCGCCTCCCGTAACGCTCACTTGGTTGGTCACCTGTACGGGAGCGCTCAAGGCCACGTTGACCGTAACGACGATTGGCGGATAGCTCGCTCCGGAGCCGAGCACACCGCTGGTCGTGCACGTGCTTCCGGCACAACTCCAGGTTGGGGCGCTGTTTGAGCCCGAGCTGCTCATGGACACGAGCGTAAGACCCGCGGGAATGGTATCAGTGACACTGACCGGGCCAGTAGTTGGCCCCGGCCCCTCGTTGGTGACCGTCACAGTGTAGGCGGCCCCGCCCTGGCCCTGCGTGAAATCTCCAGAGTGGCTCTTGGTGATGCTCAACTGCGGAACCGCTGGGACGATCTCCCAGGCAAGCGCAAGGTTGAAGCCATCGATAGACCCTAGTCCCGTGGCTTGGTCGTAGCCCGGTTGCGCGTAATAGCCGAATGAACCGGCGATGCAATCGGGCGTGCCAACCTGGCATGGAACGACGTTGCTGCCGGTCGTGACATCGTGGAAGGCATACGGGCTGCTTCGATACAGCGCGTAAAGAGTCGGGTTGATATTTCCCAGGCCAGCTTGGAGCTGCACACCCGAGTCCACCTGTATCTGATTCAGCAGCGCGAGTATTCCGGCGAACACCGGTGCCGCCGCCGAAGTGCCTCCATATACGGTGTAGTTGGCTGGGCACTCAAGTATGCACAGGAGATAGCCATCGTGATCCCAAGATGCGGCCATCGAAATGTCGGGCACATCACGAAACCCGTCGTTCGGGAAACCCGGACCGGTCTGCCAGGCCGGGGTAGGATAGTATATACTCACACCGCCGCCGCCCGCGGCGAGCGTGCTGCTCAATCCCGTACCGTAGACCGTGTCGTTCCAACTCACTTCGGGTACGTAGGACAGGGCCGACCCCCCGCTGGCTCCATTCGACGAGCTCCAGTATGCCCCTCCACCCTCGTTGAGATCGGTGCCACCTACGGCAGTCACCTCGGGAACGCTGGCTGGAAAGTCCACCGCCAGGCCTTGGGTCGCCAGCGGTGCCGTCGAAGAGCCGTTCCAATCGCAGTCCGCCGCACCGCCGCTCCCAGAGGCCGCTACCCACGTTACGCCCAGTAGGTTCGCTTCTTGCGCCAGGGAACGCCCCGAATCCAGCGACGCCACGTTAGCCTGCTCGCACCCGCCAGAGCCCATGCTGATGACAGGTCCAAAATCGTTATCGATTGCGTACTGGGCCGAGCTGAACGCATTTGTGGAATAGACGTAGTAGATGGATGCATTCCACGCAACGGCTCCCGCCAGTTCCAGACCCATCTCGGCTTCATCCAGATCGGCGGTGGTGCCAGGATCGGGCCCGTACAGGATCATGCAAAGGGAGCCTATCGCGCACGGGGGCGATTGCACAGGCTGGTAGGGAAGGTTAAACGAAGAACGAAAGTTGTCAATGTCGGACCCGTATATGTCGGTCTCGCCCACGACGACGACGGTCTGCCCAGTCCCGTTGAATCCGTCCGCGTAAAGCGGGTTGAGATCGTAAATGGCGGCGATGTCGCCCGGGGCCAACTCGTGGTTGCCGTATGAATCCGTGAAGTTAGGCCGCCCCCCGGCCCGCCGCACGGACCTTCCCCTGGCGTACGCCGGTTTCGGGCGGAGGTCGTCCAGGCCCTGGATGCCGGCTACAATTCCGGCGAGCGCAGATGGAACCGACTGATTGCCTGCACTGCCGAAGTGCTTTTGGCCGTCAATCGCATACTCGTGAATCTCCGAATGGAACGTATGTTGGATTTGCGCGGCGTCGCCGCTAAATGCAATCCAATTCCTACCGCGCGCTTGGTAGTTAACGATGAACCCCTCCGCACGCAACCAGGCCGCGACATTTTCCATGTCGACCGGATTCAGGCCGAAGCTGTCCGCGTACAGCTCGGGAGTCAGCCATCGATGGTATTTCGGGGACGACCGATCCTGCTGGTCCGCGAGCAGTTCGGCGAGCGACGCTTTTTGCTCCGTCGAGGGCTGCATTAGCAACGTCAAGTACCGCATCGGGAAAGACGGGGCGACTACGCCCCGGTCGTACTGGGGCTGCCGCCAGAAGGGGGCACTTCCGGGGAGATCGACGCGCCGGCTGTCGTCGATCGCTGTGACGATGCGACTGGGCTGCGCACACAAAGCAGCTACATGCATTGATAGAACAGATGCAAAAACGGCATGAGCGCCGTGTGATCTCATTGTATTCTTCCTGTGCCTTTCCTCGCCGAGCACAACGGCACCGGCCCTAATACCACAACCAGAATTCTCGCGCTGGCTTAACATGGAAGGCTGCCTCCTACTTGGTAGTTGTACTTCGGAGAATAGTTTCTCACTAAATGCCGCAATTCATTATTTGCTCGACGACTGAACAGAGGCTTAGCACGGCTTGGCCCGCGCGGCTGGATCACCAAGAACATCGGCTGGGATGGCGGCAAACCGGCCTGACTTTGCCGAACTTCATATTAGATTGGTCTGAGATCTTATGATCCGTTTTACTACGTTGTTACTGAAAAGCACGCTCCCCGCAACCACCTACAGCCCTCACGATGGGGCTGGCGTGTCGCGGCGGGGATTCTGCCGGTGACTTACCGGCCGCCCTGAATGCTTTGCGGTAGATAAAAGGAGACAACTAATGCACCTACTACGCCTTGCCCGTACGCCCTGGCTCCGGCTCGCCCTCATGACCCTCGCGGGCACACTGGGCACGTCCGCCCAGAATATCTATGTATCCGACGTGACGGGTGGGGTAACCGTTGCGAATGGTTCGACTGGAGCAGTCGTGGCCTCGGTGCCCCTGACTGGCGCGCCCGCCGGTCTGGCCCTGGCCCCAGGGGGTCAGAGCCTCTACGTAGCGCTGTATGCTGCGAGCAGCGTAGCGGTGGTCGACACGGCGTTGAATACCGTAATCGCCACTATTACCGTCGGCACTGGCCCGTTGCGTCTTGCAATTACCCCGGACGGGCAAACGCTTTACGTGGCAAATTCGGCATCCAATACCGTATCGGCCATCAGCACGGCCACCAACACCGTGCTCGCGACCATACCGGTTGGACCGGCTCCGACAACACTGGCGGTCGCCCCAGATGGCGCAGGCGTGTTTGTTGGAGATCTTGTCTCAGGCACTGTCTCGGTCATCGGAACGGCGTCCAACACTGTTACTGCCATCTGGCAGACTGCTCCTGGCGTAAGCGCGCTGGCGGTCAGTCCGGATGGCAGTACGTTGTATGTCGCGAGCCGCTCGGCGAACCAGCTCGCGGCGTACGACGCGGCGTCCGGGAATTTATTAGAGACCGTCCTTGGCCTAAAATGGCCGGACGCCATTGCGGTCGCTCCGAGCGGGAACCCCGTCTACGTATCAAGCGGACGCGGCTCGTATGTCGCGGTGCTTAACATGGCTGGGACCGCGCCGCTGGGGGTAGTGGCCACTGTGTCCGTGGCTTCAGGACCGACGTCGGTCGCAACCTCTCCGGACGGCTCGGAGTTATACGTGGCAAGCCAAAGCGCAAACTCCGTGTCCGTGATCAACAGCGCGACGTACGCCGTCGCGAGCACGGTCCCCATGCCGGCCCCGTTCGCGGTTGCCTCAGGGGTCGCCGCAGCGCCGACGCCGGACCTATGCAGCGCTGCACCCACCGGGCTACCGGAGCTTCCGGCTTCCGTGGTATTGCCGGCGCTCCCGCAGAGTTGCACGGTTCCAGTGTACCCGACGCCCACAAGCACCGTGACGGTAAACACGGCGGCCGCTCTTCAGGAGGCCCTCACCAACGCCCAGTGCGGGCAACGCATACAAGTGCAAGCCGGAGTGACGTATTATGGCGGATTTGTGGTTCCCGGTCTGGCGTGTCCGGCCAGCGGCCCGGTCCTGGTGGAGAACTCGGCCATTCTGGCGACGGTTACCTGTACAGCAACTTCCGGGCCTCCGTGTTCCAGTTCGACAGTTGGCCAGACGACACAGGCGTTTCCCCGGTGGGCCGTCCCGTCTCAGTTGCTGGCCGGCACGAGTTACGTTCCCACGCTGGAAAGCACCGACAGCAGTTCTCCATTCTTCGTGACCGATGGTGCCGCAAACTGGTATTTCGCCGGCATCGAGGTTACCTTATCTCCGACCGCCTACTACATCTATCCGATCGTGGCAATGGGCGAAAACACCGCCACCGTAGCGGCGTTGCCACAAAATATCACCTTCGACCGAATGCTGATTCACCCCGCCGAGTGCCCAGCCGATTCGATCTCTGACCCATGCAACTATGTGGCCCGCGGCATCGACCTCAACGCCGTAAACGGAACCCTAATGTTTTCGAACATTTGGGGCATCGTGGCGGCTGGCCAGGATACGCAAGCGGTCAACCTCAATAACACTACCGGGCCTGGGTTGATCCTCGGTAACTACCTCGAAGCCACCGGCGAGAACGTAATGCTCAATACGAGCTGCACCATCGTCCCACCCGGATATCTTGGCAGCCAAGGTTTTGTGCCGGGCTATCCCGGTATACCGACCTGCCCGGCGCCCTCGGATTATACCGTCCGCCTCAACCACTTCCACAAGTCTCTCGCGTGGCAGAATCTCCCTACAGGATGCAACGCGGCTCTTTCTCAGTGCTATGACGTGAAGAATGACTTCGAGGTGAAGCATGGGCAGCGCGTGCTGGTGGACTCAAACTGGTTCGACACCACGTACGCCGGCGGCCAGGCCGAGTTTTTGATCTCGAACTGCTTTGATGCTGGCATCTACGTCTGCCGTGACCTGACCGTCACGAGCAACGTTTTTGAGAACGGGCCGGAAGTTGGGGCCGTGGCCGGGAACGGGCAGCCCGCGCCATCCACGACATGCGGCGCCGCCGGGCAGCCAGCCTGCACGATCCAAACCGGCATCGGGTTCGAGTTCCGGAACAATCTCGCCATCAACATCTCTGGTGCATTCTTCCAGTTCCAGAATACGCAGGGAGCCATCATTGATCACAACACCACCGTCAATGGTAGCCAGATGACAAATTATAATGCGCTAAACTTCTCCGACGCCCAGCCGAACACCGACCTGACTTTCCAGTACACGAACAACTTCATCTTTGGGTCGGCATTCAATGATGGGGGCGGCGGGGGCGTGACGCTCGCCGCGCTGCCTTCGCCTATCCTCGGCGGTGACGTGTTAGTGGGAGACTACTGGGGGTATCCCAACATCTGGGGTGTGGTCTACGCCCCGGTGTACCCGGCTGGCGTTACGTCGCTGAGTTCATCGGCGGTTTCGGTGGCAGGCACTCCTCCGCTCACCTGTCAGAACGAAAACTCGATCCTTCCGACCTGCTGGCCGCTCGACTGGGCACTGGTCGGGTTCACAGACTTCACGGGCGGCAGCGCTGGGACGGACCTGCCGGGCTTGGCACTGGCGGTCACCAGTCCATACCACAACGCCGCGACCGATGGAATGGATATCGGCGCCAACATAGCTGCAGTGCTGGCGGCCGTCAACGGCGTCATGCAATAGCCGAGGAGCTCTATGCGGAACACTAACCCCAAGACGGAGCAGCCAAACATGCGAGAAGAACACGAAGAACTCACGCCCCGCGCTGCGCCACCCCCGGCGGACAGCGCGCTCCGCCGGATCGGGCGCGGCGAGAGGTGCCAGCATAGCTACCTGGAAGCCAACGATCTCGGCTATTTTCTCTGGGAATATTACGCGAGCGAGGGCCGCAACGGCGGGCCCGTTAATAACCTAATCCTCGACTTCAAGCTGGCACCAGTCGGCCAGGACGCCCAAGCGGCCAAAGAACGAGCGATGGCATACTGCGCCGACGCGCTGGGCCGGCCGCTCATTTCGGCAGGATTTCGGCGAGCAACCATCGTGCCCATCCCCAGTTCTAAGAGCAAAGAGAGCGCGATGTCCGATCCGCGTTTGGAGCGCACTCTCAGAATGGTGCGCCCTCCCCTGTGGGATATCCGCGAGTTGATCAGCCAGGAAAGGAGCGTTGCGTCAGAGATGAAAGGCATCACGCCCGCCGAGCGCGCCAGCATGTGGAAACTGCGCGAAGAGAGCGGCGCCCCCGAGCCGACGATCATTGTCGTGTTCGACGATCTCCTCACAAGTGGGAGCCATTTCAAGGCGGCCCAGATCATCTTGGGCACCAGGTACCCGAGGGCCGAAATCATCGGCCTCTTCCTGGCCCGCAGGGCTCTGGCCAGAGTTGCCCGTCCACCCGAGCCATTTTCGTCGCAACGAAGGCCCAGCAAGCCCCGCGTCCCAACCTCTGGAAGGCTTACCCACGAGATATCAATGGACGCGATGGTGGCCCTCGCGCACCTGGACACGCCCATTCCGATCATGTCGAGGGGGGGCGAGCTAGTCCGGCTGTGCCGCCTAGGGGCGGTGCCCCCAGCCCAGGGAATGCTCACCGCTCAGGCGCTGTCCGCTCAGGCGCTCCGCGGACTTCTCGGCCGGGCGCTACGCTTCACGGCGTGGGGGCCGTCGGGCGAGCGGAGCATCGACCCACCCACCGGGGCCGTCACGGACATCCTGTCCCAGCCCGGTTGGCCGTTCGCGGAACTTGCCGGAATCGCCGAGGTGCCGGTCTTGAGGCCGAACGGGACCATCCTCAACTGTCAGGGGTATGATCGCGCGACCGGTCTATTCTACGAACCATCGGAGGTAGTCGCATCCATCCGCGTGCCCGACCGTCCCACCCGCGCCGATATCCGAGGAGCAGCGGAGCTGCTCCTCAACGAGTGCCTGGGCGATTTTCCGTTTGCCGGCGATGCAAGCCGCGCCAACGTCCTGGCAATGATGCTCACGACGCTCGTGCGTCCCGCTGTCGAATGCGTACCACTGGCGGTCATCGGATCGCCCGTCGCCGGCACCGGCAAAGGCCTCCTGTGCGACGTTACGAGCTGGATCGTCACAGGCCGTGACCTCCCGAAGGGCACGCTTCCCGAGGAGGGTCCGGAACTGCGCAAACGCGTCACGTCGCAGCTACTATCAGGGCAGCCGTTCGCGGTCTTCGACAACGTCAACACCCAGATCCGCTCGCACCACCTCGCCTCCCTTCTGACAACCGTCTACTGGTCTGATCGACTGCTGGGCAAGTCCCTGCAGCTTTGCCTAAAGAACAACGTCACATGGGCGGCCACCGGTAATCTGATAGACACTGGGGGAGACATCGGTCGCAGATCGTACGGGATCCAACTCGACGCCGGAATCAAGAAGCCCTGGGAGCGCAAAAACTTCCGCCATCCTGACCTCAAATCCTGGGTTTTGGAGAATCGGGCACGGCTTCTCGGGGCTCTGCTCACGCTCGTTCAGGCCTACGTAGTCGATGAGCAGCCCTTCCGAGACGTGAGGATCCTCGGGAGCTTCGAGCGGTGGTGCCGTATCGTGGGAAGCACTCTGGCAATCGCCGGCGTGCCGGGCTTCCTGTCGGACTGCGTGCCAGATGGCCCGACTCAACCCGCACAAGTAGCTGCCGCCGCCAGAGCGTAAAAGCCGTCAAGTCGGCCTGCTGCCCGCATCCTGGCGCTCCAAATTGAATCATGAATGGCAACACTACTTTATAAGGTCGCTCCAGGAAAATCCGCCGGAGACGCCCTGCGCGATGCTGATCCAGGCTGGAGTGCCCTCCCGGCCCGGCGCCTGACCGCCACGGCCCGCAACATTGGACTCGTCCTGGGTGGACAGGCCGGCCTTTCGGCGAGCCGCTTCGCCGCTTTGCTGCTGGTGTCGCACTGGGTGTCGCCCGCGCGCTTTGACGAATGCGCCATCTATGCCAGCAGCAGCCTGGTGGTGGGCAACCTTTGCGAGTTGGGCATCAACATTTCCTGCCTGAAATTCGCGGCCGGCGCCACGGGCCCCGACTGGCTGCGCACGGTTTCGCGCTTCCTGCTGCTGCGCCTGGCGCTAACCACGGGGTGATGGCCGCCGTATTCCTGCTCGCGCCGCTGACCAGCGCCAAGCTGCTGCGGCATCCGGACTACGCTACGGCGCTACGCCTAGCCTGCGGCAGCGCGGCGGTGGCGTCGGTATCGTCGTTCACGATGGCGTTGTTGCAGTCGCGGCTGGAGTTCGCGCGCATGGCGCGGCTGAGCGCCGCCGCCGCCGTCCTGCAGATTCTGCCGGTTTCGCTCGTGCTCCGCTTCGGATGGCCGGGGATGGCCAGCCTGTTCGCGGGGGACGTGCTCAGCCGGTTGTGGATCGTCGCCGTTAACTTAAGCCTGCTGGCAGCCGTATTGGCCGCGGCCCGGCAGCCCGGCGCGCGCCCAGCCTGGAAGGCCATCGCCGTATTTGCCAATTGGATCACGATGTCCACCTTGATCGGTTCGCTTTACAGCTACATCCCGTCAGTCGCACTGTCGCGCTGGGCGGCGGCATCGGCCCTCGGAATATATAGCTTGGGCATGTCGTTGAGCGGTGGATTCGGGCTCCTGATCAATACCACCAGCACCGTGCTGTTGCCCGAAGCCGTCGCCGCAACTACCCTGGAGCGCCGCCGCAGCTATTTGCGGAGCTATTTGCCGGGAGCCGCGCTGCTGGCCATGGCGCTGCTCGTCCCGACCTGGCTCGGCGGACCGCTGGCCGCGCATCTGTTCCCAACTGCCATGCGGGGCGCAGTGCGCGTCTTCCAACTGCTCGCCACGGCGCATATCGCGTTGCTGGTAGCCAATCCGGTGCAGTTCCTGCTGTACGGCGCGGGTCGCCCGGAGTGGTGCACGGCGTCCGACGCTCTTATCACGCTGCTGTTCGGCGCGATGGCCTTTTGGCTGGCACCGGCTTACGGAGCCGTCGGCGTGGCATGGGCGCTGCTGATCGCGCAGACGAGCATCAAAGCCGTGCTGGCCACTGGGCTGGCAACCGCAGGCTGGGGGCTGGGAGCCAGATGAGGATTGCGTTCATCGTAACGCTAGTCCTGGTTGCCGGGGCAGTGCACTTCGCTAATGGATCGCCCGCAGGGGCAAATGCTTACTTGTTCTTCGCCGTGCTGTTGCTGTCCTTTGGAATTTACTGCCGCGGAATGCGCCGACAGAACTACTGGTTGAGCCTGACCGGGCTGGTGGAGGCTTGGTTCATCTTCGATTACTGCGCGTACGGCACCGCCGTCTCGGTGCTTCAGCGGAGCAAGACGCCCTTGCCGGCATCGATGGACGAAGCCTATTCGCGCACGTACCTGGTAGGCGCACTGGCGTTCTTGGCGTTCGCCTGCGGGGCCCACACCGGCTTCGCCAGATCGTGTATCAGCCGGGGTGCGCGGAGCGCCGCGCGGGCATTGATCGCCGCTCTCCGGGCCCGCCGGCACGCGTTTCGCCGTGAGCGGCTGCAACGCGCCGTGTTCCTCTTCTTTACCGTCGCCGGCGTGTTGAGCATCGTAGTGCTGCTCCTCGATCCCGAGAGCCGGCAACAGCTTTTCTTCGAACATGTCGGACTTTCTCCGCGCGAGGGCATGGGCCGGTACGCCGATCTTTTCTTCATGCTGCCTACCACCGCTGTAGGGCTTTGGTATTTCTCAAAACCAAAGCGGCGATATTCCCGAATACTGACTCTGGCTGGCCTGTTCTTGATTGCCGCCCTGCACCTGGGCTGCGGTAGACGATTGATGTGGGCGGGCACCATGCTGTTGGTTTTTCATTTATGCAAAGTACGCGGCATCTTCACGCTGCGCGCGCGATACCTGGCGGTAGCACTGCCGCTGGTGCTGCTGGTGTCGCTTTGGATGGAGGCCACTAAAAACATCGGCTGGTACGCGGCGGCGGACGCCATCGACATCCGCGCGCTCGCCGACGGCGACAAAGTTTTCGACATGGTGGATAACTCCGTCGGCCGGTTCGATACCACGGCGGCGCTGATCGTCAATCGCGAGACGCTGCCTTATTACTACGGCGAAACATTTCTGATGGCCCCCTTGCAAGTGCTGCCGGTTTCGGCGGGATTCGAGCGTTCGCGCGGGGTGCGTGAGGAACTGGGCGAGCTGATCTATGGCGCGTTTGACCGGGGACTGGTTTCCCAGGAAGCGTCCCTGGTCGGCGAATTGTACGCCAATTTCGGCAATTTCGGCGTGCTGGGGGGATTTCTGTTCGTGGGGTTCGGCGCGGCATTTCTGGACGGACGGTGCCATCATAGCCGCCATCCAATTGTGGCGCTGGGGTACGGACTGTGCCTGTTTCGCGCCGTGCATCAACTGGCCACCGCATCCACATCGTGGTTTCCGCTCACGTTTCTGGCATTCGTGCCTTGGCTCTGCGCGATAGCCGTGGCGCAGGTGCCTTGGAGGTCCCAGCGGTGATCGTCCACATAGGGCCTTCGCACCTGCCGCTGCCGGCTCGGCTCGGCGGCGCCATCGAGCGGCGCATGTTGGAGTTGGCCGAGGCGCAGGCTCGCGGCAGTGAACGCGTCATCGTGTATTCGGGCGGCCCGGAGACCGGATGGCGGGAATATCGCGGAGCCTCCATCCGTTATCTGAGCGGCTCGCGGGCGGAGTTCGGGCTGCGCTTCGTTCACGATGTTGTACGCCGCACTCCACGCGTGATTCACGTACATAACCGCGCGGAGATTGCATGGCTGGCGAAGACCGCTGGGCTGGGTCCCGCCGTGCTGAGCTGCGATTACCATTTCGAGCCCTGCCGGCGATTTGCGCACCTGCGTAAGGCCAGCAAAGCGTTGTGGCGGCAATTTTTGATGTCTTGCGACCGCATCGCACCGGTCTCGGACTATTGCCGTGAGGTCTACCACGAATATTGGGGTTTGCCCGCCGGCAAGTTGACGCTGATTCCCAATGGCGTGGATTGCGCGCGATTGCATCCCGACGCCGCCCTGCGCGCGGAGTGGCGTGTGCGCCTGGGCCTGGATGCGCGCCCGATGATTCTATATGTGGGCCGCCTGTGCGAGCAGAAGGGCACCGACCTGCTAATCGCCGCTTACCGCATGTTGAAGCGGCCGGCCGCGCTGGTAGTGGCCGGCCCGTGCGAGCAGTTCGGCGCCACGCAGGTCACCGCGCTAGCCGCCCAGGTCCAGGAAGCCGGCGGCGTCTATCTGCCGCCGCTCGACGACGCGGACATGCCTGGAATCTACAACGCTTGCGACGTTTTCGTAATGCCTACGCGGGAACTGGAGATGTTCGGCATGGCGGCGGTGGAGGCGCAGGCCTGCGGCAAGCCGGTGGTCGCCAGCGACCATGGCGGTCTGCGGGAGACCGTGCCGGAAACCGCGGGAGTGCGTTTCCGGACTGGAGATGCCGCGGACCTGGCCACGCACCTGGAAGCGCTCCTGGGCAGGCCCGACCTGCTGAGTGCGCTGGGAGCCGGCGCCCGCGAAAATGCGGCGCGCTACGACTGGCCTCGCATCGTGCAGCGCTGCCAGGAGGTTTACGCCACACTATGAGCGAACCGCTGGTGAGCATCGCCATGCCGTTTTACAACGCAGAGCGCACTATTGGCGCTTCCATACGGTCGATTCTGATGCAAAGCCATTCGAACTGGGAACTGCTGCTCTGCGACGACGGTTCCACGGATGCCAGCCGCGAACTGGCGCGCGCATTTGACGATCCGCGTATCGTGGTGTGGGGCGACCATCAGCGTCTCCAATTGGGAGCGCGCTTGAACGAGTGCATCGACCGCGCTCGCGGCGAATATGTCGCGCGGATGGATGCCGACGACATTTCTTACCCGCGGCGCCTGGAAAAGCAACTCGGTTTTCTGGAAGACCATCCGGAAGTGGACCTGACTGGCGGATGTGCCGTGGTTTTCGCCGACGGGGGCGCTCCCCTCGGCAAACGCAACTATCCCACCGCGCACGCCGATATTGCCCGTAGGCCGCTGCATTGGTTCAAGCTGATGCATCCCACTTTCATGGGAAAAACGTCCTGGTTCCGGCGCTACCGTTATCGCACCGATGCCATCCGTTGCGAAGACATGGATCTGCTGTTTCGATCCTGTCTGGGCAGCCGTTTTGCCAACCTGCAGGAGATCGTGCTGGGTTACCGGCAGGGTTCCCTCGATTTGCGGAAGTGCTTGCGCGGGCGCTGGATGTGGTTCCATTGTTCGGGGCGCTATTTGAGCGGCGCCGAGCGTCTGCAGGTGGGAGCGCTGGAGGCATTCAAGAGCTGCTGGGACGTTGTAGCGGTCGCGGCCCATGCGGACGCCGCCTGGCTGCGCTCACGCTATGCCGCGCTCAACGACAATGAATTGCTGGAATGGCGGCAGGTATGGGACGCGGTGTCATGAACACCGCTGCCGCTCCGGGAGCCGTGGTCTGGCCTGCGCCGGATTACGGCGAGGTGGCGGCCAGCGTACGCGGCCTTTTCCGCTTCCTGGGCCTCGACGCAGCCAATCCGCTGGGCCGGTGGATCAGGCCGGGCATGAGCGTGGTCGTCAAACCCAACTGGGTGAAGCACGAGTTCGGCGCTACCATTGGCCGGAACGTGCTATGCACGCATGCATCGCTCGTGCGCGTGCTCGTCGATGCCGCGCTGCAGGCGCTCGATGGCGCCGGGCGCGTCTACGTGGCGGACGCTCCTTTACAAGGCTGCGACTTCGCCCGCTTCCGGCGTCAAAGCGGACTTGCCGAACTGGAGCGGGACTACGCGCGCGCGCCGGTCGCGTTCCTCGACTTGCGGCAGCAATGGGCCGAAATCGACGATGCCAGCAGTTACGTGCATAGCGTACACGCGCTCGCGGGCGATCCAAACGGCTATTCGCTGGTGGATCTGGGGGCGCGCAGCCGTCTCGCGTGCTTCGGCGTAAATGCCCGCTTCGGGGTCACCGATTATAGCTCCGCAAACACCAACGGCCATCATCACGGCGCGCATCGTTATTCGGTGAGCAATACCGTGCTGAGCGCCGACGTGATCCTGAACGTTCCGAAGCTCAAGACGCACATGAAGGCCGGCATGACCGGCGCGCTCAAGAATTTCGTGGGCATCGTCGGATCGAAGGATTTCCTGCCGCACTTTCGCTCCGGATCCGCGAGCGCCGGGGGCGACGAATACCCGGACAAGAACTGGCTCAGCTATGCGGCCAGCCCCGTCCGCGAGCTTCTGCAGACGCGCGCGCCGCTGTGGATGTGGAAACTGGCGCGCGCGGGGGCGCAGGCCGCTTCGTCACCCCTGATTCATGGCGGCGGCTGGCACGGCAACGATACTCTATGGCGCACCATACACGACCTGGTGGATATCGCGCGCAACTACGGCGTGGGCGGCGCCCCACGACCGCGACCCCGAACCATCCTGACGCTGGTGGATGCCATCGTGGCGGGCGAAGACTGCGGCCCGTTGAAGCCGCGTCCCAAGCCGTGCGGGCTGCTGGTATGGGGCGCAGATCCCGGCATGGTGGATGTGACCTGCGCCACCCTGATGGGCTTCGATTGGCGCAGGATTCCGCTGTTAAGCCACTTGTGCGATGCCGAAGCGCGGGCGTTCAGCGATTTTCGGGGAGAGACACCAACAGTGCATAGCACTGCCGGGCAGTTTGACGCGCCGGTCGGCTGGGCCGGCCAGATTGAGGCGGCCCGGAAGGAGTAGAATTAATGCATGGTCACGTCAATCGGTATCCCCGTCGAAGAGTATTTGCGGACTACTTACCGTCCCGATATGGAATACGTGGATGGGGAACTTGTGGAGCGCCACGTGGGCGAACGTAAGCACAGCCGTCTGCAGACACTGTTGGTTCTCGAACTCGGCCCCCGTGAACGCGAGCACGGGTTCCACGTTTTCACCGAACAGCGGGTGCGCGTGCTGGGAACGAAACACAGGTACCGCATTCCGGATGTCTGCGTGATGGCGCTGCCCTACCGCTCGGAGCCTGTGCTCGCCACCCCACCCCACTTGATTATCGAGATCCTATCTCCGGACGATGAGACGGCCGACACGCTGGCGAGAGTGGCCGACTATTTGCGGTTCGGTGTTTCGCATATCTGGATAGCAGATCCGTACAAGCGAACCGTGCAGGAGGCCGACCGTGAAGGTATCCGGTATTGCGCCGATCTGGTGCTGAAAACCGAGTTGGTTGGCCGCGTCGATTTCAAGAGCCTGTTCGCGAAGTTGGACGAGCCTACCGAGTGACGCGGATCGCCGGCAGCGGGCCGGTCCGGCGGTACAGAGCAAACTCGTAAATGCACGGCACCAGCACCTTTTGTTTAACCCAATCCGGATACCGCCATTCGCGTACCAGTTCTCCAGCAAGCGCCGGATAGTCGCCAACCGGATTCCAAGGCAGGCCGGCATTGCCCGATCCCCACAGGAAATACGCAACATTCTCGTCCAGCCGCCGGAAAATGCCTGCCGCGTGACGGCTCGGCGGCTGCACGGGATCCTGTGGCAGTTTCATCAGCGCATACGCGTCATACACCACCCGGTTGGGATAGTTATAAGACTGCATGTGAGAAATCAGGAGCGAGCTTCCCGGCGGGAGTATCGCAGGCAGGTCGGCGGCAAGTTGGCGCTTTAAATCGAATACCTGAGCGTATGTTACGGGCAGGTAGCTAACGGCGAACTGGAAGACGATGAATGCCCCCAATGCCGCGGTCCAGACCATGCGGATGCGCGGCGCGGCAAACACGCGCTCCGCTAAATACGCCGTTCCATGCGTCACCAGAACGATGACGGGGATAAAGAACGGGAGCGAAAACCTGGGATAAAATACGCGGGTCTTGCCGATGATTACGCAGTAGTAAGATATCAGGGGGACCACTAGAATCCAGAATTCCCGCGCGCGCCGGTTGCGAAAGAGGAAGTAGGCGCCCGCCAATGCCAAAGCCAGTATGGGAATCGTAAACACCCTGACCAGCCAATCCACGGTGACCCCAAGAATCTGAGCCTCGCCGGCCGGAGAAAGCGGGATGGGCGTAGGGGCGTGATCCGAAACCACAAACCGGGCGTGATGCCACCAGCGCGCCGGTTGAGGCAGAATCGCCACTACGCCATAACCGATCAGCAGCAACACAGTAAACAGCGCCGCGGCGCGGACGCGGGCCGCAAATGAGCCGGCCCGACGCGTAGGGCAGAACAGGAACAGCGGGCCGGCTCCGATCACCAGGCCGACCGCCTGATCCTTCGAACCCACTGCGCAGGCGGCCGCTAACGCAGCCGGGATCAGTGACGACCCGAAGGGCTTGTCATGAACGAAGTATCCCCATAAGAAGAATAGAGCGACAGCCCACCAACAGTTATAGGGTATGTCTAAAGTAGCGGTCCGGCAGTAATAGATAAAGACGCCGTTTACAGCCGCTAGCATAACTCCGAACCACGCCCAGTCTTCGTGTGGATCGACGAACCGCATTGCGATGTAGAGGATGATCAACCCCATACCGCTCGAAACCAGATTGCCGAGCAGGATTAAGGCGGAAAAGAAGGCTGAAGCGTCACGAAAGCCGTACGGCCATACCGAACTGAGGTGTGAAATGCCGCCCATCACCCAGTACACGGCCATGGCTGCGGCATAGACAGGCAGGAGCAGCAACTGATGGAAGGCGGGATAAACGGTGTTCAGAGTGGGATTCCCATACTCGGCGACAAAGAGGAGCGGGCCCAGCGGAACGGGCGCGTCGACCTGCGGAGTCAGAGCACTGGGCAGCCCCCAGAATACCCCCGGCAATATGAGCAGAAATGTCACCCCGAGGAGCACGCGGGGCGATGCAAATTTCATGACGGTAGGATAACATGAGGCGTGGCGACAGCAGCCAATAATTGGATGCGCGACGGTGAAGCGCTGGAACTATCCATCATTGTCCCGGCGTTTAACGAGCGGGAAAACGTCTCACCGTTGTTGCAGCGGCTGCAGTACGCACTGAACGGCACCATCTTCGAGGTGGTCTTCGTGGACGACGACTCTCCGGACGGCACGGCGGATCTGGTCCGGCAGATCGCGCGCACCGCGCCCCGGGTGCGCGTCATTCAGCGCATCGGCAGGCGGGGGCTGGCCTCGGCCGGATTGGAAGGGATGTTGAGCAGCAGCGCGCCTTATATAGCCATCATGGACGCCGACCTGCAGCACGACGAGTCCGCTCTGCCCATCATGCTCGAAAAGATCCGTAGCGGAAAGTACGACCTAGTCGTGGGCAGCCGGAACATCCAGGGCGGTGGAATGGGAACGTTCGCGCGCGAAAGGATAGCCCTGAGCCAGTTGGGCCGCCATATCAGCAAGCTCGTCAGCCGGCACGATCTGAGCGATCCCATGAGCGGGTATTTCATGCTTACGCGGGAATTCTTCGATGAAGTGATGCGGCGCACCACCGGCGTAGGGTTCAAGATCCTGCTGGACCTGGTGGCTTCCTCGCCGCGGCCAGTGCGTATCGCCGAAGTGCCATATATCTTCCGGACACGCCAGCACGGGGAGAGCAAGCTGGACATCAACGTGGGGGTCGAGTACCTTTATTTGATCTCCGACAAGCTGGTCGGCGCCTGGCTACCGACCCGCTTCGTGGTGTTTTGCCTGGTGGGATTGGCAGGTGTAGCCGTGCATCTGGGCGCGCTGTGGGTGCTCTACCGCGCCCTCGGCTGTTCGTTTTCCGCCGCCCTGATCGCGGCCATCGTGCTGGCCATGGTCGGAAACTTTGCGTTGAATAACATGCTCACCTACCGCGATCGGCGCCGCCGCGGCAAGAGATTTGTAACCGGCTTGCTGTTGTTCTGCGCGGCCTGTTCGATAGGGAGTTTGAGTAATTACGCCGTTGCCAAGTTTTTGGTGGCTGGCGGTATCTGGTGGCCCTTGGCCAGCCTTTGCGGTCTGGCCATCGCTTCGGTATGGAACTTCGGGGCTACGGGCATCGTAACCTGGGGCGCTCCGCAACGCACCGCGCGCCCCGGCGCCGCTCCCTTGAACTCGGGCCGCAACGCAAGCACCTGATAGTTCTTCGCGTCGTAAATCACCTGATACTGGCTTAACCTATCTTGTAGCCTGATGAACTGTGCCGGATTCTTCAGGTGTACGGTATCGAACCGTCCTTGATAGATCTCTTCGACAAAGATGAAATCGGCCCGCTTCCCCGTTTCCAGGCCCAGCAAGTGATCGTCCACAAAATTGCTCCGGAAGCCGATGGTAAATCCCAGCTCGTTGCTGCCCATGATCAAATCGCCCGGTTGGACCCGGGCGCGCAAGAAATCTACAGCCGGGAGATACTCCCGATGATAAGGATCTCGCCGTATGCGGTAAACCACGCCGCCCAACTGGACTACGAACATGCCAGCCAGGCCCAGTGCAACTAGCGGGCGTGTGCGGACCGAGTTCTGCCAGCACCAGCGGACGAATACCACCAGCGCAGCCGTGTACGGATAGACTAGATAGATGAAATAGTAAGCTGCCTTGGTGCCTTCCAGGAACGTATAAAACAGAAAGTAAATGCCGATCAGCCCAAGCAGAACACGGCTCGCACTGTTTCGGCAGAGGGAGGGAATGGCGAGCAATCCGGCGATGCCGGCCGCATACGCACCGAAAATCAAGGACTTCAGAAAATGGGGGCCATAGCTGCCCGGAGAATGCCCGCCGAGGCCCATGTTGGTAAGGTAACGCTTCACCAGCTCATCCCGCACAGCCATCCAGGGCGCGGTCAGGATCTCGGAGCGCGTGGCGATTTGATAACCGTACTGGGATACGAAGGCGGACGGGTCTTGCGCGATGTAGGCGCCCCAAGCGAGCGCGCCGACGGCATAGGGAATGGCTGCAATGGCCACGTGCACAGGACGGATGCGGCGGCGGTCGAAATAAAGCACCAGCCAAAGGGCGCCCAGAAAGGAGAGCATGCCGCCATTCGGATGCGTGAGGCCGCTAGAGACCACCAGGGTTTGGCTGAGCAGAATCGCCAAGCGCAGATTCTTCTCCCGCCAATGCAGATATGCTGCAAACGTCCCGGCCTGAAAGGCGAAAGCCATCGCGTCGGGACGGCCGGTACCGACGTCGCTCTGGTTGATATAGTCGCATGCCATCAAGGCCATGAACAGCAACGCGCCGAAACTGTCTCCGGTCAAGCGGCGGAAGACCAGCGTCCAGGCCAGCAACCCCAGTAAGCCGCACAAAATCGACAGCGCGCGCATGGACGCCAGACTGAAACTGAATAGCCGGTACCAGATGGCCTGCGCCACAGGGTAAATCGGCATGATCCAGTAAGTGTACCGATCAATGTCCTTGAGTCCAGCCTCCACAAAGCAGGGCGTACCCATGTATCCCCGGAACGCTAACGACCAGGCTGGCGCTCCGTGCCAGCCTTCGTCGATCCAGGGGCGCAAAGCATGCGCGGTGCCCGCGCTCAGTGCAGCGTACGATGCCAATATGGCCACGGCACCGATCCCTAGACGCCATCTACGGTAACCTTGCGGGGAACCCATTTTGTGGAACTGTGAATGCTTTTATGACACGCGGCCTTACGCTAAAGTATCGTAAAGCTGTGCTATTCTGCAAGTCGTGTGGGACGTGGAAACAACCGGAACGGCCCCCTTGGTCAGCGTAATTATCCCCGCCTTTCGGGCTGCCGAATCCATCGCAACCACGTTGGATTCAGTGCTGGCTCAGACTTTTGAGGATTGGGAAATCATCGTAGTGAACGACGGCTCGCCGGACAGCGACGCGCTGGAGACGGCTCTGGAACCCTACCGCGATCGCATCAATTACTTGCGTCAGGAGAATCAAGGCCCGGGCGGTGCCCGCAACACGGGTATCCTGGCGGCGCGCGGTCGATACGTCGCGTTGCTGGACGCCGACGACATGTGGGCCCCCGAGCACCTGGCGGCGCAACTCGCGGTGCTTGAATCCGATCCATCCATGGATATGGTGTATGCCGACGCACGTATCGTCGGCGATGTACCGGAAGCCGGCAGAACCGTCATGGAGTTATGTCCCTCCGCCGGCGAGGTCACCTTTGAGCGGCTGGTCACGCGCCAGTGCACGGTACATATCTGTGTAAGTGTCTGCCGCCGGGAAGCGCTTTTGCGGGCCGGACTGTTCGATCCGGCGTTTCGCGGGACTGAGGACATCGACATGTGGCTGCGCATCGCCAGACAGGGCGGGCGGATTGCCTACCAGCGCCGCGTGCTGGGTTGCTATCGCCGCCACGCGGGAAGTCTGTCGGCCAACCGGGTTTCCATGCTGGAAGGTTTTCTCGCCGTGCTGGCGAAAGCCGCACGCGATCCCGATCTCACCGCCGCACAACGCGAAGTCCTCGAACGCCAGCGCGCCGTGGAGCGCACCAGCCTGGAGCTCGAAAAAGGCCGGAACGCTTTTCTAGCGGGCGATACCGAAGCGGCCGTGGGTCATCTGATGCAGGTGAACGCCCAACACAAGTCTTTGAAACTCGCTACTGTGCTGATGCTGTTGCGGGTAGCGCCCGGCTTCCTGCGAGCGCTCTATCAATGGCGCGACCGCCACGCCTACAAGCTGAAGATACAATCGTGACGAACTCTTCCCGGCACTCACCAGTTACCGCGAACAGCGCGTCTTTGACAGTGCACGTTTCGTGGCTGATGTTCGCTAAGACGATTGCGTTTATCTTCAACCTGGCGCTGCCGATGCTGCTCGTGCGCAGGCTCGATCAGGCGCAGTTCGGCGTATACAAACAACTCTTCCTGGTCATCGGAACCTCAGTCACGGTGCTGCCGCTGGGCTTCGCCATGAGCGCCTATTACTTTTTGCCCCGCGAGCGGGACCGGCAGCGGGAAACGGTGCTGAACATTCTGATATACAACGTGGCCGTGGGGAGCCTGGCCTGCGGCGCGTTTCTATTGTGGCCGGTGTTGTTGGACCTCATCTTCCATCAACCCGGACTGGCTGGCTACGCTCACTTGATCGGCTTCGTGATCCTGCTCTGGATCGTCTCGCAGGCCCTGGAGATTATTCCCATCGCCCACGGAGAAATGAAAATGGCCAGCGCCCTGATTATGGGTGTGCAGCTTACCCGGACGGCTATCTATCTTTTGGCCGTCATTATGTTCGGATCGGTGCGGGCGCTGATCTGGGCGGCAGTGGTGCAAGGGGTGCTGCAAATAGGCGTCTTGTGGTGGTACCTGCAATCCCGCTTTGGCGCTTTCTGGCGGCATCTCGATTGGAGCCTGATGCGCAGCCAATTGTCCTACGCCTTGCCGCTTGGCCTGGCCGGCATACTCTACACGGTGCAGACCGACCTGCACAGTTATTTCGTCTCGAACCGGCTGGGTGCGGTAGCTTACGCCATCTACGGCGTGGGGACGGCGCAGATACCCCTGTTGACCATGCTGCAGGAAGCTACCAATGCCGTGGTGATCCCTCGCGTCAGCGCCTTGCAGCAACAAAACGATACGCACGAGATCATCCAGTTGATGGCGCGCGCCATGCGGAAGTTGGCTGCCGTTTACTTCCCGGTCTACGCTCTTCTTGTAGTTGTCGCCCATGAGTTTATCGCCTTTCTCTTCACCCGGCGTTACCTGGCGAGCGTTCCGGTGTTCCTGATCAATTTGACCCTGTTGCTTCTGGGCGTCCTGCTGCAGGATCCACTGTTCCGCGCCTATGTGGAGCAGCGCTTCTTTCTCATCCGGCTGAGGGTCGTCTTATGCGTGTTATTGACCGCCGGTCTCTGGTTTGGGACCACCCGTTATGGCTTGGTGGGGGCGATTTCAGCCGTGGTCCTCGTGGGGGTAACCGAACGCATCGTTATGGCCGTACGGTTCGGGCGCATCCTGGGAGTCAGCCGCAAGGATATCGTCCTTCTGAAGGACGTCGGTAAACTGGCGATCGCCGCGGCGGCGGCCGGCTTGGTGGCGGAAGGTGTCCGGTTGCTGCTGCTGGGTAACAAGCCGTTAATCATTTTAGTTGCCTGTGGTATGGTATTTTCCCTGGTGTATCTTGGCGCCGTTTTGTTGGTTGGAATTCCGACGCCCGAAGAAAAAGGGATTGTTCAGCGGAAGATTTCCGCGCTATTGGCGCGGACCTAGAGATCCGCATGGATTGAGTGCGCCACGCCGGTCAAATCCAATGTCGGAAGACCGCTGCGTTGCATTAACCCGGCAGCGGCAGCCGGGGGCCGCTGCGTCACGATGACGTGGTCCGCCCATTCCAGCAAGTGTTCCAGTTTGGATTCGAGCAGATTGGCGATGTGCGGGATAGCGGCCAGCACAAATCGCTGGTTGCTGCCGTAAATCTCCTCCAGCCGGATATGCGGATCGTAGACCCGGACTTGGCGACCCTTGCCGATCAAGTACTCCAGCAACGCAACCACCGGACTTTCGCGCAAGTCGTCGGTGTTTTCTTTGAACGCCAGACCGAATACGCCGAGCCGTGCGCCTGGCAGATCCATCACAGTCTGGGTCGCCCGCCGCAGGTGCTGGTCGTTGCTCGGCAGGACCGTCTCAAGTAACGGCACTTTCAAATCCAGCCGGCTGGCGCGGTACACGAGCGCGCGCAGATCCTTCGGCAGGCACGACCCACCAAACGCGAAGCCGGGCTTGAGATATGCCGGCGAGATGTTCAGCTTCGTATCCCGGCACAAGGTTTCCATGACTTCCGCTCCGGGAATACCCAACGCGCCGCTGAGCGCGCCCATCTCGTTGGCGAAGGCCACTTTCAGCGCGTGGAAGGTGTTGCAGGCGTACTTGATCATCTCAGCCGTTCGCAGTGACACCAGGCAAGCTTCGACAGCGAGCGGCCGGTAGAGTTCCGCCACTTTTTCTACGGCGCCGTGATCCATGCCGCCCACCACCAGCAGAGAAGGCTCCAGAAAGTCGCGTACGGCATTGCCTTCGCGCAGGAACTCCGGGTTCGATACGACCGCAAAGCGATCGGAACCGCCCAGACACTCGGCGGTCAATTCCTCGCATGTGCCTGGAAAAACGGTGCTGCGCACCGCCAGAATCAACTGGCGGTTTCTGGCCTTCCACGCGGCGGCTATCTGGCGGCAGACCCGCCGCAGTTGATCCAGCCCCAGATTTCCGTTCCGCTCGGAGGGTGTGCCCACGCAGATCAGGGCAATATCCGCTTGCTCGACAGCCGGTTCCAGCAGCGTGGTTGCCGACAGGCGGCCGTGCGCGCGGCCTTCCTGGATCAGTTCCGCCAGCCCGGGTTCGTAGAAAGGGGCCCGCCCGGCCTCGATGCTCTTGACCTTGTACTCATCCCGATCGACGCCGGTTACGCAGTGACCCAGATGCGCCAGGCAAGCAGCCGTGACTGACCCGACATATCCCAGCCCAAGTACCGCAACCCGGGTTTCACCAGTGGACGCGTTCACGTCCCTAGTATGACATGCGTACCACGGAGGTCTCCGCACCGGCCTCATGAGGCTGGAGCCGCGCGAGATCGAAGCTTGCATTATAATGACTGGAATCGCTGTGGCAAATTGTATGGATCGGGATCTTGTTTTCGATATCGGCCTTCACAATGGTGACGACTCTGCTTATTATCTCGAACTCGGATACCGCGTTGTCGGAGTTGAAGCCAATCCGCTACTGGCGTCCCAATGCGCCCTGCGGTTCGAAAACGAGATCCGGCAAGGGCGCATGAAAGTGATCAATGCCGGGGTGTTGAAGGATCCGGGAGAGTTCATCTTTTATCGCAACCTTCGAGACGATGTCTGGTCTTCCTTCCATCCGGAAAGAGGAAAGAAGGGCGGGGCGTGGGAAGAGCTCAAAATCCCCTGCGTCGCGACACAACAACTCATAGTGGAGCAGGGAAAGCCCTTCTTTATGAAGGTCGATATCGAAGGCGCAGACCTCCAGACTTTGCACTCGATAACACCCGCGACGGCCCCTGCCTATGTCAGCCTCGAACTGAATTGCGCCGATCCCATCCTGGAGAGATTGATCGAGTTGGGCTACTCCGCCTTCAAATTCGTGAACGGCGAAACCTACCGGCCTACGCCTCCGATATTCGATCATCAGATCGGCTGGCGACTTTTGAGGAAAATCGGGCGGCTTGCTCCGTTCGTGCGGAACGCAATCGGCAGGCTTCCGCAGCGGCTTCATCCCAGGTCCGAGTACGACCCTCCTGGCAAGTACAGTCCAATAGGCTATCCATTCGGGCCTCACAGTTCCGGCCCATTTGGAGAGCAGGCCGCCGGTTCGTGGCTCACGCGCGCCGCCGCCCTCCGCTGGTTCGGAGTCCTGAAGAGCGACTATCGCAGGGCCGCCAAGGAACACGAGTGCTGGTGGGACGTGCACGCGCGTCACTCTTCGAGAGATTCACCCGGGCGTTGAACGAACGCCGGCTCTGGTTAAGTGCCTAAGCGGGGTTTCTGCGTGGCGCGCGTACCCCGGCAACCAAGGCCTACGGCATCGCGGCTGCCTGGTAAGGACCTGTAGCCAGCGTATGGTTGGATTTGTCCCGGTACTTTACCTGATAGTAGAGTACCCGCTGTGAAATCGCCGGAATGGCAATCGTGCAGGCGGAAGAACAGGGCATTCCAGGGGGATTTTCGCTCGCAAACCGGAAGGGCGGCGCACCGATAGCGGCGGAGTTGGCCACGCACGGGTCGTGGCGGCTGGTACAGTTACCGGAGTACTCCGTATAACCAAACTCGACAACCGCATTGTCGACGCTAATGCCCTCCGGCGGCTGCAACTTAAGGATCACGGGCACGAAGGTCCCCCGGTTGATCGAATCCGGCGTGGGGTATGGCGGCATTTTCGCCATCCACATCTCTTCCCGGTCGTAATTGAGCCATTCGGCACGGAACAGCAGCCATGAATTGTCCGGCAGCAGACGGTTGTTTTCAAAGCCGGCGACCATACGTAAACGGGATGTGGCGCTCACCAGCGTGCGGGTAAAGGCGCCGGCAAAGTCGGTATGGTCCAAAGTGAACTGCCGGATCGTATTCGCCGCCGCGCCGAGGTTGCCCACGCAGATGTCGTTGCCCACGCCCAGAGGAGTGCCGCCGTGAATGCCGCTCCCGGAGCAATGATTCCACACTACTCCCGGACAGTTGACGTAGACCTGCCCAACGGCGCTGCTGGAGACGCATTCGCCCTTCACCCGCGCAACGCAGTAAGTATACGAACCCGGCGCGTCTGTGACGATGCTGGAGCCTGGCCCGCTCAGGTCGATCAACGGATGCGAGCCGCAACTCGCGCCGGTGGCCATCAGCTTACGGTTGATGGAGGCCACGCCGCCCGAGCCGAAGATGTCGTCCGGACTGGTCGCCAAGCCGGGCGTCGCCACGTAAAGCTGTCCCGTCACCGGAGTGAAAGCCGGGTCGATAGCTCCGCCTTGGACCGGAGTGTTATCGAATGCGCGAATCGATTCGTAAGGTGAGGCATTCGCGCCCGCGGCATTGGGGTGCGCGCCTGCGTCAAAACCCCAGGGAACGCCGAACACTCCCGCGAAAGGCGGATTGGCGCTGGTGTAGTTCACCCCGGCCGCTTGGCCGGGTGTAACGTTAGCAAAGGGAAACCCCAGGATTTTCGGGACAGACCCCACGGCGGTCTGGTAGTCCGTCGGCCACCCTGTAATCGGTTTGTTCCATGCGGGCACGTTGGTAGCTACCGCTTCGCCGCCATCCCGCCATTCGCCGTGCCCACTGGTATTGTTGCTGTCCTGCATCATGCAGTTTCCATGCGGATCCGGCGCGCCGCCGCATCCGGCAACGGGATTCCAATAGGCCGCTAAAGACCCGTTCGCCGTGGCGCCGCCAGCGGGGACGCTCCATTGATTGGCGATCCACCATAGGGTCACAGGACCGCTGGGGATGGCCATCTGAGCGCCATAACCTTTCCGCCGGAATATCCAATGGCCATCGGTGTTCTTCTGCGCCAGCGTCATTAACTCATTTGCACGCGCGGACCAGTTGCAGTTTGCCACGGTACTGGCTGCCACACAGGCAGTGTCTCCAAGTTGTGTGGTGCGCAACTCGCCGGGCGCCCCGGTAAACTGAAATTGTCGATAAGGACCTGCCAAATATGGCTCGTATCCCGTCACCCCGGCGGCTGTATAGCTGTTGATATCGATCCGGACGCACTGGCCGTCCCCGCCGACACCCATACTGGAGCACGCCGCGCTGGCGGCCGGGATGCCCGGAATATTCGAGGTGTTGATCGAAGGGTACGGATTCATCTGAATCACTACCCAGCCGGTTTCGCCGGTTTCCACCACGGCATGCAGACTGCGTCCCGTGGCAGCAGTCTGGGTAGCACCGACCGGCCGCGCCGGCGTGTTGAACGTGTTGACGGCGCCAATGATGCGCGGCCCCCCGGCGGCGCCGGCGTGGGCCGGGTTTCCATCGCCGGGCGAGAATGCAAATAGCCACCCTGGGCTGTCCGCGCCTAGTGACAGGCAGAAGAAGAAAAAAATACCGTTGGACATGGCGCCCGGACTGCAATTCCATCCGTTCGGGCCGCTCTTAAATTTTGCGGCACTGAAGGCGAGGTCTAGGCTGGCCATCTGATCGACGACGCTTTCGGACGCGCTTGCCTGCGGCGTCAGGTTGGTAAACGTCAGGCCGTTATCGTAAGTAACGGAGTGAGCCGTGGTGCTCTTGACCCTGGCGTTCCCGATTTGCGATCCATTGGCGTAAGGCGTGGCCGGCTGTGCAATCGACGCTGGGTTGAACACGCCGCGGATCACCAGCGGGCCGCCACCGGCAGGGTCCTGCGAGACGCCATAAAACGTCAAGGCCGATTGCGACTGGTCGATGTCGGCGGTCTCACCATCCGGAAACGGAATGCCTTTCCACGTGTTGGCGATTGGCGCACCGCTTGCGTCCTTCCCCGAAGATCCCGCGTATCCGTAATAAGCCGTAGACGCCGTGGTTGGATCGATCCAGTACAGACCACCATATAAACAGAAAAACCCGCCGTTCACCAACTTATTGAAGCAAGCCGTCCCAGCGCCGTTGTCCGGATAGGTTGGCGACGCGCTCTCCACCGCCGCCATACTCGCGGATTGCAGGTATGCGGTCGAACCGTCGGTAGGCGCTTGATGCCGCCGGATCATCACGGCTAAATTATTCGCGCACCAATAGAGATTGCCGCCCGGCGGCGGCGTCCCCGAAACAACAATATGTCCGCCATCCAGGAAAGAAGAAATGACAAACTCCTGCGAAGTGGTGGCCGCCGGAGGGGTGATGCAAGCATCGTCTTTGGTGGACAGGCGGATGCGTCCATTGCCGCCGTCGATCCAATACAAACTGAAAAGCTGCCCGCTGGCCCAGGCGACGGCTCCTGCGGGAGCGGAGGCTACGCTGGCTCGGCCCGAGTGGGGAGAAGATTCCTGTACATTGAACCGAGGCTTCGTGTCCAGCAACCAGGGAATGATCCCGAAGCGCGTGGTATCGGCTTGTCCGGCGGTCTGCGGCGCGCCGTTGGCTTGGCTGCCGAGCGTGATCGTCTGAATCCGGCTTGCACAGGAAGCCCCGCCGTTCAGGGAAACACACACGTCTACCTGCCGGTTGGCGGATGCCGGCGAGCTCACATAGCCCTTGAATGTCACCGCGAGTTGATCGAGGGTCCAGTTTTGGCCATAGTTCGCACTTCCATAGCCGGCATTCCAAGCGTTGCCGTTGGTCAGCGGGGCGCGGAGCACCAGCCACGCCGTGCTGTTGCCGGCCGAAGCGGGGGCGCCGTCGCCGGCCAAGACATTGCAAGGATCGGTCCACGGTCCGGCGGAATCGCATGGCATTTGGCCTTGGTTATAGGCGGTCCCAAACGGCATATTGGACCAGTAGCCCCAGTTTAGGCCGCGCAGACCGATCCGTTGCAGCAGGACGCCAGTCAGCGGATCGATGAAAGACTCCGGCGTAAGGCCGCCGATGGATTCCGGCCAGGGCTGGTCTCCGGGATGGGTGGCATCTTGCAGCCATGGATCTCCGTACGTATTGCCCAGAGGGATGTTCGTGGTAGTGAACGTGAACGTAGCCGAATCCGGGCCGCACACGACCCGCCCAAAATGGTGTGTGTAGGCTTGCAGAGCCCGCGAGAAATGCCGTATCCCGGCGTATAGTCCGGCGGTGGCCAATTCCGCCGAACGTTTGCCGATAACGGCCAGCCGCGCCTGTCCGCTGCTGAGGTCACCCGGCCGGTTATCCAGGCCGGAGTCCGCGAAAATAGCCGGGTCCGTATCATGCACCAATGGCGAGAGGGAGCTATTCTCGCTCACCTCGATAGTACAGGGGTTCCGATCGGGCGCGGTATATCCGACGACCGCCTGCGTGGCTGTGGCGCCGATCACGCGCAGGTCGCCGATGGCTCCGCAGCACAGCCCCGCCGAAGCGGTCAGCAGTGCAACGAGCGCCGTGGCCGCGGATGGTCGGGGCATGTTTATCTGGTGAGCGGTCTTTTCCACGCCCTAGCCCTGCTGCCGCCCGGCGTTCCCGGCTGGAAGCGCGCCGGATCCCAACCCGGCTGTGGCGCGGTAACGGACTGCTCCGATCCGGCCGCCATTTGGGATGCGAATTGCTCCGCGCTGGCCCGTTCCACGGCCACGCATAAACCCGCCAGCATCGGAAAGTAATACGCATAGGCGTTGCTGGCGAACATGGCTGTTCCCGCGAACGCGATGAGCGCCAGCCGAAGAGCGAACGCTATGTGCCGTACAGAGGACAAGGCAGGGTACTGGCGAGCCCGTTTTTCGACCGAAAGTAAACTCTTGAAACAGAACAGCAGCGTCAGGCAATATAGAAACAATCCGGGTAGGCCATCTTCGCAGGATAGTTGCGTGAACGTGTTATGCGTTTCGTGCCACGCGTTATAGCTGGATCGCCCGGTAGTTTCCTCAGTATAGTCTGCGTTGGCGACTGCGAACATCCCCGGCCCCACGCCCAGCAAGGGATGCCGCATGGTCAGTTGCAAACTGGAGAATAGCAGCTCTTTTCGCAGCCCCATGGAATCTATCGCGGATTGCTCCGAGTCGGATAAATGCACAGGGGTGGAGCCGGCGAAGATAGTCCTAAACCGGTCTAAAGCGCTCCGGGCCGACCAAGCGATGGCAAATACCGAGAGAACCAGCGCCGCAATACCCACAACCACTTTCTGGCTTGGCGGCAGCGGCATAAAATACAGCAGGAACATGATGGCGAGGGTCACCAGACCGCCACGCGAGCCGGTCGCCGTTATCGTCACGGGAATGCAAAAGAGCATTAGCAGACAAACGAACTTCAAGGGCGGCAATCCCGGCTTGGTGCGCACCACGAAGAGACAAAACGGCAGACCCATGAGCAGCATGAGGGCCAGATAGTTGGCGTTGCCCAGAATGCCTCCCAGCAGGGCTATACGGCCGCCTTGTGCGCGGCCTATGACCAATGTGAAGACCTCGATGAAAACGGTGGCCGCCGCCAGAGTGTACATGATCTTGCGGCATTGCTCCACTCCCTGCACCGCGGATGCGACGATCACGTAGGAGAAAAGCGACAGCGCCCAAAAATCCCGGAGCATTCTAACGCTGCCGCCGCGCCATACGCTGAATGGGATACAGACGCACAACCAAAGGGTAAAGGCAAACAGGCCGATGCCAATCTTGGAGAAAACGGCGCGTAGGTCTCCGCCAAAAAGCAGCGTCGCCAAAAACGCAAGACCCATGACAATCCGTGCCGAATGCAGCGCATACCCGGTGACCATATCCATAATCTCCGGAAAACGGGCCCACACCACAAATACAAAGATTACAGTAAGATAAAATGCCGGGCGGTACGTAGCCGCCGGGCCGGCCGGCCCTGAGGGCCTGGCTGGGTGCGCAAGGTAACCGCCGCGCAGCGGCTGTGAGTGGAGCGGAGTCATGGCAGCGGCGGATTCGGCGCCGTACCGGTTCAGTGTAGCATCCGGCAAGCGTCGCCCTCCGGCTCTCTAACAATCGGTCCACGGCCAGCGGCGCTACTTGCTGTCTTTGCCGCCGGTCGCCACAATATCTTTTCCCAAGGTGTAGCTCAAGTCCAGCTTGACTGAGCCGGTAGGTTGTGGCCCCAGGCGGCTGTACAGGTCGATCCAAGGGGCGGCATCGCGGAGCTTTGGGAAGCGACCGCGAAGTTTCCAGTTTGGGTCGGACTGGAGGGCCTCGCCCACCTTCCTTTCCAACTGGAAGGCCGAATCGTCCAGCAATACCTGCGCCGGCCGCGTATCCAAAAGCACGGCATCGATGGGGGCCCGGTCTAGAAAGTCGCGGATCTCTCGGGAATCCTTGTATCGCAAATGGTAAACATTCCCGTACCAGTTAGTGCTGATCATAACCTTAGTCGAACGCAGCACCAAATGTCCGGGCCGGTGGTCGTGCATGGCCACTTCCGTGATAAATGCGCCTTCCCCGCGTGCATTGGAGATTACCAGAAAGTTGCCGGCGGCGAACTCCGGAGTTGTCAACAAGAAATTCGCGGGCTGGTCGAAGCCTTGGTAGGGTTTGTGCGGCAGCGCCCAGGTTTGGGTCGCGAATAAACCGATCGCGAGCGCTCCCAACGCCACGGCGCGGGCGGACAACGGCACTGCATGCGGCAGGATGCGCCGAGCGGCCCACTCGAGGCCCGCCACCGTCAGGATCAGGGCTGGCGGCAGCGCGGCCACCATGTAGCGGTCGGCTCCATTGCCGATCAAACTATGGTAGGCCCAAACGCCGATCAGTAAGGCAAGCGACCCGGCCAGCGTGAAATCTGTGTCATTACGGAACAGCCGCACGAGAAACCCGGCCACGCCAAGTATGCAGAATAGGCTCAGGCCCCACCCCAATGCCGCCCAAAGCACCCGCACATAAGCCAGCGCGGTGCCTGCGATTATCGAAACGGTAACCGCCTCGCCACCCATCGAACGCTTGATCAGCCAGTAGGAAAGCGCCGGCCACGGAGCGCCGAATACCAGGATAATGGCCGCGGCACAGTAAAGCCCTCGCGCCCGCAACAGATGCCAACGCCGGGTAAGCGCAATTGCCAGGACCAGCAGCAGCACCAACGCCACTCCATTGGCTTTCGTAGCCATGCTCAGCGCCGTGAACACCCCGAAAACAACCGCCGCCCGGGTGCGCCCGCCTTCGAGATACCGGACTAGGTAGATCATCGCCCACAAGTCCAGCAGCGCAACCAGACCGTCCGCCATCACCGCCGAGGTGGATGCCTGCACCAGCGGCGTCAGCACAAACAGTGCGCCACCCGCGAACGCCGCCAGCCGCCAATACTTCCGGCGAAGCACGTAGTAGAGAGAGGTTCCAGTGGCGGCTGTAATCAGCGCCATCAGCGACAGGACGGATACCTTTCCGGGTGAAAAGATGAGCGTCCAGAGGGCCTCGGTAATGTGAAAGAATGGCGGCCACATACCGAAAGCGACCTTCGGATAGTGCGCATAGTAGTGTTCCGCATACGTCATCGGCCGGATGAAGTGGCCTGATACGATGTAGTCCCGGATCATCAAGCCGGTGATATAGTGTGCGGATTCGTCCGGATTTCCTGAAAGTTCCACCGCAAAGGCTCCCGCTTTCCACTGCAGGAGTGCAGCCAGCATCCAAAGGATGGCGCACACTGCTACGTATTCCAGCGGGCGCAATTGGAAACGCGCCTTCGGTTGGGTGGGCGCCGCCGTAGGCTGTTTATCTTGTGATGGCATGCTGAAGGGCAGCGCTAGCCGGGCCTCACTCTAAGTTAGCAGGTGCGTGCCGCCAAATCCGAACGCGAGGCAGCACCTCGATTACAGGCATCACCCGCGTCGGCGTCCCGCGAAAATCGTGTAGATCTCTTTGCTGGCCCGCTCCAACAGGTACGAGCTTGAGGCGGCAGGCAGCCACTCCGTCAAATCGCTTCCGATTTTTCGCGCGAGAGCCAGAGCGGAAACGCGCGGTGAAAGCCCTAATGCTTCCGCGGCGAAGCGCGTCATGGCATCCACGTATCTCTCCGGATCGTGGTTCTTTAGCGACCGCCGGCCGCGTTCCCCCATGGCGCGAAAGGCGCCGGGATCGGCCAAAAAGGCGCGCAAATGCGCCTGGATGTCCGCGACTTCGGATTCGGGCCGGACAAACGCGGTGGCGTCTTCCGGCAGCGAGGCGTACCAGCCTGTGCGGGTAACGAGGGTGGGTAGGCCATAGTCCCAGAACTGTAGCTGGCTGAGCGACGCCTCTCCCATGGAAGGGTATCGAAGATTGATTGAAAGATGGGCGGTGCTGAGCTTCTGCTCCACTTGGTCGTCGGAAAGAAAGCCATGCAGGCTTACTATAGAGTTCAATCCGAGGCGTTCGATCTCCGCCCGGATGTGGCTCTCGTCCCAGAGCTGCCCGCATATATCCAAGCGGAACTGCTCCCGCTCGCCGATCCCCGCCAGCGCCTCAAGCACGGCCCCCATGCGCCGGTTCCGGTTAAGGTAGCCGAAAACCACGAGGCGATAGGGGGGATGCGGCACGCCATCGCGCGCCGCGAGCCATACGCGGTAACGCGGCTCCTCGGTGGCCGCATACGGGAGGTCCAGAGCGGCTGTGGGACAGGCAGGCGTTTCATTGAGTTCTGCGAGCGCCCCGCCGCAGTGCGTAATGGCTCCAAGCGCGTTGCGGGTGGCTTCTCGTGTGAGCGGGAAGTCTTGTGGCATGGATTCGGCGCTGACTCCGCCTGCGCAGAACGCCTCGGCACTCTGGCGGCCCTCCTGGCCATACCAGCGCTCCATCGCATTCAAGTAGGCGGCGCGATCGTTCCTGTGGCGGACTGAAAACGTGAAAAACAAATCGTGCAGGCAAAGATCGTGCAACACGACAATACCTGGCTGCTGTATGCTGATCTGCCAGATGCTGGCGTGAATTTCCGGGTGATTCCCCAGGTGATAGATGGAAATCGTGCCGTTGTTGATCTCGCGCCAGGGAGGAGTTCCCGGCTCGTAGTGCGCTACGTGCGCTATCTTGTGCACTTCTGGCGCCACATGGTCCTGGTCTGTCCATAAGACCACTTCGTGGCTCTTGGCGAGCACCGGCAGAACCTGCATCGCATAACGCGCGATACCGCTCCGCGCCGGCGGGAGCGCTGAAAACCAGTTGATCTTCAGCACAGCAGTTTCTCCGCTACGTTCGCCCAGGAAATACGCAAATCCCGATAACGCGCCCGGCCGGCTTCGCCCATGGCGGCCCCCCAGCGGCGGTCGGCCCACAACATATCCATGGCTTGCGCCAGCGACTCGGGAGTGGGGTGCGCCACTAATCCCGTCTGCCGATCCAAAACAAACTCCAGAAGGCTGACGGAGTCCGAACAGGTGATCACCGGCTTCGAAGATAACATGGCCTCCAGCGTCACGTATCCGTAATCTTCGTCCACAGGAGGAAAGATGACGCCTAGGCAGTTGGCGTACAAATCGCGTTTTTGGTCCTCGGATACCCTGCCGAGCCACTCAATCCGATCGCTCAACTTGCGTTTCCGGACGGCGTTGAAGTATTCGGCTTGCTCGGTAAGACTGCCGGGTTCCCCGGCAAAGCGTATGCGCACGCGCTCCCGGCATTGGGCAATGGCTTGCATTGCCAGCCGCTGCCGATCTGCGGAGTTGATAGGGCCCGGGAAAAACAAGTAGTCGCCGGGGGAGCTTTTGTGAAACAGGAGAGCGTTCGCCGGAGGATGGTACAACGGTTCCGAAGCGATTCCGCAATACCGGAGCAGCCGGCCCGACACACTTTGCGATTGCGCGTATACGGCCTTGGCTTCGGGGATCAGTTCGCGATCGGCCTGGCGAATTGCTTCTCGAACGACGGGGCCGTCCGGATAATGCATAAGGTCGCCCGCCGGATGGTCCCACAGTTCATAAGCCGCACGATGCTGGTGCAGCAGCCAGATGACTTTGTTGGGGTGTGGGATCAGATAAGCGGGGAATTTCAGCCCGACCACCCGGTCAATGCGAGTGCCGCAGGTTTCGGTGAGGTCCAACAGCCGGCAGGCGAGAATCTGAGCCGGGATACGGCCGGGCGGGTAGCCCTTGAAAGGAATAACGGCCAGTTCGGCTTCGTGGCCAGCCTCGGAGAGCGCTTCGACAAGATTACCGGCAAGGACTTCGGCATCGCCGCGTATGAAGGGCGCACTCGAGGTAGCGATCAAGATCTTCATTGCAGAAGGTTCTCTAGGACGTTGCCCCAGTCGATCCGCAGGTCGCTATAGCGCTGCCGGCCGGCATCGCCCCACTGCCTGGCCCGCTCGCGATCGTCCCATAGATCGTCCATGGCGGCGGCGAGCGATTCGGGAGTCGGCTCCGCAATAATGCCGGTCTCGCGGTGCACGACGAATTCCAGCGGACCGCCCGAATCGGCACAGGTGACGACGGCCTTACGGGCGAGCATGGCTTCCAGCGTGATATAGCCGTAATCTTCGTCCAGGGGCGGAAAGAGCACTCCCAGACAGCGGGCGTAGAGATCGCGCTTCTCCTCTTCGGATACCGCGCCCAACCATTGCACGCGGTTTCCCAGGGCCTCTTTGCGCGACAAATCCGCGCACTTCCGCTCAAAACCGGCTTCGTCGGCCGGACCGGAAAAGCATATCCGTACCTGGGAGCGTGTTAGGGCCAGCGCCTGTAACACGAGATCCTGCCTCTTGAGCCGGTTGATCCGGCTGGGGAAATACAGAAAATCTTCCGCTGGGCGAGTATGGAAGTGGCCTCCATCCCGAGGGGGAGGATACAGCGGAATGGCGTTCAGCCCGCAATAAGTCTTCAGGCGGAGAGCGACATTGCGCGAAATCGTGAACAACCCGCGACTCTGCGGAAGCAGCTTCATATCCGCGGCATGAATGACGTTGCGCACCTCAAGGCCATTTGCATACGTATGCAAGTCGTTGAGCGGATGCTGCCACAAATCATACGCCTGCCGGTGTTGGTGGAGCATCCAGATTACCTTGCGTGGGTGCGGTACCAGGTAAGCGGGAAATTTTAGCCCGATCAGGCGATCGATGCGTGTGCCGGCGATTTCACTCAGGTCCAGGAGCCGGCAAGCAAGCATCTGGTCCGGAATACGCTCCGGAGGATACGACTTGAAAGGGATCGCGACGATTTCAGCCTGATGACCGGCTTCCATCAGCACTCCGCGCAAGTCCTCGGCAAGTACCTCGGCGCCGCCCCGCACAAATGGAACTCGCACTGTGACAATCAGTATTCGCAATCCGCGGCCTCTTGCCACCTTAGGCCAGAACTCTCAATATCGTTCGCGCCTCTCCACATTGGCGGCCATGGCAACCTTCAGATCTTCCCACACCCGGCATAGATTCTCGTTCTTCGCGCGCTCCTCGCCGACCTCGACTTCGAGTTGGCGGATACGGCCCTCGGCGCGCTGCAAAATCTTTGCCTGCTCATCCAGCGCGCGCATGGCGGAATACTGGAAATGCACGATCTGGGGTGTGTACCAGAAAAGCATCCGCTGTACGAGCTTGACCAAGCGGGCGCCAACACGGCCGCGAAAGGTCGGCGGCTCCGGCGGCAACCGGCCGACCAGCGCATAACTGGCGTGCATCGCCGATAACACGGATCGCAACGCCGCGGTTTCAAGCGACGGCGAGTCGTCGGCTTGGTCTCGTTCGATGCGTTGGTTTGCTTCCGCAGGGCGGTACGCCCGTTCCATTTCGTCTCGAATCTGTTGTAAAATTTCCTTCCCCATCCGCGCGACGCTGCCTTACGCGCGCTGCCCGGCTGCGCTTCGCGAGAAATCGCGCTCCACCCCAAGTGCCCGGCAATCCGCTTCCACCATTTCGCGGACCAAGGCTTCGAACGTGGTACACGGCGTCCATCCCAATTTCGTCCGCGCCTTGGTGTAGTCGCCGAGCAGAAGATTTACTTCCGCCGGACGGAAGAGCGTCGGATCGGTCGCGACATAGTCTCTGTAATCCAGGCCGGCGTGAGAAAAGGCGAGTTCCACGAATTCCCGTACGGAGTGCGTCTCGCCGGTTGCGATCACATAGTCGTCCGGATCGGGCTGCTGCAGCATCAGCCACATTGCCTTCACGTATTCCCGCGCGTGCCCCCAGTCCCGCTTTGCTTCCAGATTTCCTAACTGTACGCTCCCGCTCCGCCCCGCCAGGATACGGGCAACGCCGGACGTGATTTTTCGCGTAACAAATTCAAAACCGCGCCGCGGGGACTCATGATTGAACAGGATGCCGCTGCTGGCATGCAGGCCGTACGCTTCACGATAATTCCGGGTCAACTCGAAGCCGCAGACCTTGCTGATGCCGTAGCTTGAGCGCGGATGGAAGCGTGTCAGCTCGGTTTGCGGCAACTCCTCCGCTTTGCCAAACATTTCGCTCGAGCCGGCGAAATAAAACCGGCACTTAGGAGCCAGGTCCCTGACCGCCGAGAGCAGAAAATGCGTGCCGTTGATGTTGGTGTTAAGCGTCGAGAACTCATCGTCGAACGAATAGCTGACGAAGCTCTGCGCCGCGAGATGGTAGCATTCGTCGGGCGCCACCTTGGCGACCACTTGATATACGCTCGCGAAGCTTTCGAGCGAAGCGGCATGCAGCGTCACTTCGGTGCGGACGGCGTTCAAGCGCACCAGCCGATGCTCAGGATCCTCCAGGGCGACCCTCCTCACGGCGCCGTGTACTTCGTAGCCTTTCGAAAGAAGGAACTCGGCAAGATAAGACCCGTCTTGCCCGGTGATTCCGGTAATCAACGCACGTTTGCCCATTAAGTTATTAGAGTGCCACCCCGCCCGGTAAACGCCGGGGCCATTTGCCCGACTTTCAATCGGCCTTCGGCAAAACCGAATTCACCATTATACGCGACAGCCAACACAAAAAGACCTCCCCTTCGCCAGCCGCATCGCGGCAACGGAGGTCCTACACGCAGTGAACTGGCTTTCCCCGAAATAAGCAGCACCGTCTGCGTCCGTGGCGGCTACCGAGCTGAGGTGATTTGGTGTTACTTTTCGAAGGTGCCGACCGGGTGGCTTTTCCATACTCGCATCGTCGGTGCAATGAAGGGCATGGTGATGGAGGAATGCAGGGGACTCAAGTTCTGGCGGCGTTTTGTGCCGATCTAGAGGGCACCGGAGGGCTCTATGTTTTCGACGGCTCTGGTATGCAACGGATTGACGGGTTGAATTCCTCCAGTGCTACGACACGACCTGGGGAACTTGTGCGTCTATCATGGTCTCAGCCGGGAGGAGACGTTGGCCTTTTGGTTTATGACCGGATGGGCTTGCTGGCATATCGCCGTCTGAAAGGTCATGGCGATGCGCATCACGTCGCTGTGTACGGAGACGGCTATGTAATCGCTTCAACCAGTACCAACAGCATCATTACATTGAATTCAGCGCTGGAAATCGTCGATCAATGGATCGCTCCCGGCCACGGTGACGCTTGGCATATGAACGGGGTGTTCGTCCATGGAAAAACGGTATACGTTTCGGCGTTTGGCAGGTTCCTTCAAGAGCGGGCATGGAACGATCATCGTACTGACGGATCCGGGGTTGTTTTTGACCTGCAAACCGGCGATGACGTGCTGGCAAATATCTCAGCTCCCCACCACCCGCGGCTAATCGATGGGAATTGGGTGGTCTGCAGTTCGTCCCAGCATAAGCTATTGGTGATTGAGCCTGGCACCAAAAAGAAGATAGCTGAAGTCGATCTCGGCGGATGGACCCGTGGGATTGCCGAGACCGCCGATTCAATTTTCGTCGGCATAAGTGCTGCGCGGCACGATCCGCTCCGGCGGGACAACAACGCCAGTATCGCGGTTCTCTGCCGGCGTACATTCAAAGAGCTCGCGCGAATTCCCGTGAAGGCGCAGGAAATCGGGGACTTGTGCACCGTCGATGGAGAACTGCTTGAAGGGTGCCGGCTCGCGGCAGCCATGCCCCCTCTTGCCACTGCACCAGCCTAAAAAGTCCCAATTACATCACATCAATCCACCAGTCTTCGAACGCTCCCTCTGGAATCTCATCAAACCACCGAACCCCTTCCTGTACAAGCGTCAGCCGGAAACGGAAGCGGCCCTGAGCGGCAGGGGCTTCGAGATCCATGCTAGTGTTCACGGCGAAGCCCGGCTTGGCGACCGGAATGCGTGTTCGGAGGCCGTCGAATACGGCCAATTCCCCGTTCAACGAATAGCAGTGATAAGAGAGGTGGATGGGATTCGGCGGCTGGCTCTTCAACTCGCCCCCGCTATGATTCAGCAGCCGCACCTGAACGCGAAATCGAGATCCGGCCGGAATACTCGCGGGTCCCTGCCGTACGTGAAGACTAACCTCATTGACAGCCGAAATGGGACGCATGGCGAGGCCATCCAGCAATGCTCTTTTATTGATCGGCGAATGCGAGGCCAGCGCAAACAGATCGCCTGCGGAACGCAATTCCGCTATGCGGAACGGCCTCTCCAGATTTTCGAACCGATTCTCAAGGGTGTGGGCTGCGAACCACAACACCACGTGCTCAAAGTACGTTTGGAGTTGGCGCCTCAGTACCCTTGGAGACTGCTCGTTGATGTGCATCAACTCTTCATATCGGCTCCTGGGTTCGATTGGCAAATAAGCCTGAAGCTTTCTGGCTTCCCGCAACCGCCGCCTGTATTCGTATCTGTAATACCAGAGATTGGGGAAGGTATGAACTACAAACACGCCCTGGGGCGACAAATGCGATGCTACTCGAGAGTACAGGCGCTCCAGTTCGCCAGGCGACATATGCTCCACGAGGTCTGATGCCACAGCGACCTCGTATCGGCCCGAAAAAGGAGCTTCATTCACATCACCACAGTGAAAAGCGATCTTCGAAGGCTGATCGGCATTTTCCGCGGCTGCGGCCTGCGCCAATGCGATGGCGCTATTCGAATAATCGATAGCCAATACCTCATGACCGATTCTGGCCAGATGAACGCTAATTTCTCCTCGCCCACAGCCTAAATCAAGAGCGCGCCCTACTGGCGCGAGGTCAGCCAAATCTGCTACGGACCGAAGGCGCCAGTCGGACAGGCCAAGGCCTTTATCGTTCTTATACGAGTCAAATCCGCCGCAATCTCGTAGGTAATAGCTTTCTGAGTATGTGCGTTTCAGCGCGGCGCTGCTCGCCACCGGCCCGTCTAGCGGTTGTACCGGCAAGGGACTGATCAGCAACTCCCCGGCATAACCGGGAATGACGACGATGCTCTGCAGCAGATCGCGATAACGGTATAGAAACTCGGAAACATGAAGGAAGTTTTCTCGGGTCCAGAAAAAGCCGTCGACGAGTATGTATTTTGTCCGCCCCAACGCCTTTCGCAGGTCCTGGATGGATCCCACGCCGTCCTGTTGTCCATCGATGTGAATGAGGTCGTATGCGTTTCCAGGAAACTCCGCCAACTGCTGGGAATCGGCGATCAGATATTCGGCGGCGGCGCCGCTGGTAATCTGACGAGCCCATTGGATGGAGCCTTTGTGGCCTCCATACGATTCTGAATCGTTATCAATTCCCAAATAGGTTGCACCTGGGCTGGCATCGAGGAATGCGGCGGCGGAGTAGCCGAATCGGACGCCAATCTCGAGTATCCGGCGCGGTTGAAGCACGCGGCTGATCGCCCACTTTAGCCGATAGTATGGAACCCATTCGGCAAAGTTGTACTTTAAAGGATCTTGTGGGCAAGCTGTCACTCGGAAATCATACGTCGAGGCCGATGCGCGATGAAGAATCTCTTGAAGCATACGGAAAACATTCGTCTCACGAACGGATTTTCAGCTTCAATCTAACCAATCCTAACCAGGATTGGTGCGGGAACCGATACGGCAGTTCGCGGCCCTCAGAATCGGTTCGCGGCCAGGTTGCTGACGTTCGTTGCGTCCGAACGAGTTCCAGCCTGATCGGGCAGATGCCCTCCACTGCCACGCCTTGTTCGTATAGCATACCACCAGATTGCTTCAACCCCTTGCGTGCGCGGGCGGTTGGGTTATAATAAACTTCGCAAAATCGTGTCAGAGTTTGCGCGTCATTCGGCGCCGCCGCTTCATGTCCGCCGGGGCTAGAGGCCCCGCTCCGATCTCGCAGGGTGCCACACCAATGGGACGTGCTATTAATTCTGGGGATGCGGGTGGGCTGCCCCCGTACCTTTCCACGACGACCCTTGGAGGATACCGAAGCCATTGGGCAGCCCCTGACGATCGGGAGGAATAGAGCGAGTGGAGTTTGAACGTCTGGCCTACAACAATCTCTCGCTTGACGAGGAAATTCTTCTGGCTGCGGGTGACGGCCCGGAGTCCGCAGGTTGGCTTTTTTCAATCGAAGGCGACACCTGGGAAAAAATCGACTCTTTGTATTCGAGCGGCATCGCAGTGGCGCGCGATCGTCTATTCCGTTTGCTGTGCACACGCTCGGATCCAAAATCCAGGGCCGCCGGGGAACTGCTCGTGTACGATGAGCTAGGCGCGGTTAATTATTACCGGATCGATTGTTTGGACGATCCACATGCCTTAATCTACGATGGAGAACATCTGGTGACGCCCTGCCCCGCTGTCAATACTATATTCTGGCTGGGCCTCGATGGCGCGGTAAAGCGCGCCTGGACTGCTCCCGGCGCCGCTGACGCCTGGCATGTGAATGGTGTTCAAGTATACCAGGGAAGGCTCTACGCTTCGGCGTTCGGGCGCTTTGAGGAAAACTACGGATGGAGCCATGATATGGACGCCCCGGCTGGAATGATCTTCGACGTAGAGAGCCAAACCGATGCCGTTACGGGTTTGTGCTGTCCGCACGACCCTCTCCGAGTTGACGGCGGATGGCTGGTTTGCAACTCCCGCCCAGGTGACCTCCTGTTCATCGACGAATCCGGTTCCGTAGCACGGAAGGTCAATATGGGCGGATGGACGCGGGGATTAGCTGTTTCCGAGAGATACATTCTTGTTGGCGTCAGTGGGGATCGTCATTCCACGGGTGATCCGAGCCGCGGTGCGATTGTCGTTCTAGACCGCAAGAACTGGACACCCCTCGCCCGGATAAGTCTGCCCTGCGTGGAATTGTACAATCTGAGCCTGGTGCCCCGAAGGTTCCTGCCTGCATTGCGGCGTGGATTTCGCACAAACGCGACGCGCGTTTCTGCGCAGGATCGCGAGGACATGTTTCGCGCTGTCGGAAACATCCGTCCACACGGCCGTTTCACACCGATGGACGCGCTGCCACCTGATGACTGCCGTTGCATGATTGCCGCCAAGGCCGCCACTGAGGTGATTACAGGCACCGCACTTCCAGTGGAAGTCGAACTTACAAATTGCGGGCCGGTCACATTGTTCACGGCCCTGCCTCATCCCATTCACCTCGGCTACCGCTGGTTCGGGCTAGACGAATCGACCGGCGAGCCACAGGTGGACACTTTACGTTTCCCGCTGCCTCACGCACTCGCGCCCGGCGGAAAGCTGAAGTGGGAGGTCAGCCTTCCAACACCCTCAGTTTCGGGTTCGTACAGCCTCGCCTTCAGCCTAGTTCAAGAATGGGTGGCGTGGTTCGACGACCTCGATAATGCGAACGGATGCAGAATACAGGTAAACGTACAGCAACCGCCTTTGTGAAAAGCTCTATGGCTAACGATTTAGACGTCCGGACCATCATGCAGGAAATCAGGGAGCGAATCCGGCAGCGCTCGGCTCCGCCCCGGCTGCCCGTTGAATCCGAATTTCCACCCAATCCGGACTTGCTGGACATGAACTCACTGGAAACGACTGTACGGTCGCTGCATTTAAGCAAGTCGCTGGTCGGGGAGCTGCCTCCAAAGCCACCGTCGTTCCGCGGAAGCCTTGGAAATCTGCTGGTCAAAGCCGTTCGAAGGATGCTCTTTTGGTATACACCCCAGATCCGGGATTTTCAGGCGGGTGTGGCGGCGGGCTTCGACCAGCAAGTGGCTGCGCTCAGAAGTATGGCGGCCGCTACCCAGCAGAATTGGCGTCTTTTGCTGGAAGTCGAAAACCGTTTCGAGAAACTGGAGCGGGCTTTGGATGCCGAAACCCGCGCACGTGAACACTTGGTGCAACGCGCAGAGGCCGAAACCCGCGCACGTGAACACTTGGTGCAACGCGTAGAGGCCGAGGCCCGCGCACGTGGACACCTGGGGGAACGCCTGCAGGCCGAGATAGCAGAACGTGAGCGGTTGTCGTCCGACCTGGCCGAGCAGACCGGTGCAAGGGAGGCCCTAAGCCTTTCTATGGCTGAAAAATCACGTCACGTCGATATTGCCATCCAGCAATTGCGGGCGGAGAATTCCTATCAGCACGCCCGGATCTCGATTCTACTGGAAGAGGTACGCAAAAAGGGCGCCGCCGCTTCCGCTGAAGCTCAGCCAGTCAAGCTTTCCGACGAAGACCGCCATATGCTGGACGGGTTCTACATGGCCCTCGAAGATCGCTTTCGCGGCAGCCGGGCAGACATTGAGGAGCGCCTGCGATTCTACCTTCCCTTGCTCGAAAAATACCAGATCGGCACGCAGCGGATGCCGATATTGGACCTCGGCTGCGGACGCGGCGAATGGCTCGAAATCCTTGCCCAAGCCAATCTGGATGCCTATGGAGTCGACACAAACCGTATCTTCATCGCCCAGTGCACGGAAAGAGGCTTGCGCGTGACGGAGGAGGATGCTCTCCGGCACCTTCGCAGCTTGCCCGATAGCCGGCTTGGTGCGGTAACCGGATTTCACATTATCGAACATCTCCCGCTGGATGTCTTGATCAAACTGATCGATGAAACCGTGCGCGTCCTGAAACCCGGCGGCCTGGCGATTTTTGAAACGCCCAATCCTCAAAACGTGCTGGTGGGGTCCCACAACTTCTACATCGATCCCACGCACCGCCATCCCATCCCATGTCTTACTGCGCAGTTCTTGCTGGAGGCGCGCGGACTCTGTGACGTTGAGATCCTGCAACTGCATCCCTACCCCGAATCGTTCAACGTCCCGGACGGCGGCATGGAACTGGCGCGGCGGTTCAATGCATACTTCTACGGGCCGCAAGATTACGCCGTTATCGGGCGGCGAGTTTGACTCATGTGAATAGAAGTCCCCGCATTCGCATTCTCACGCCGAGCCTGGCGCCATACGACGCTATCGGTAATGATGTCGCCCAAATGCGGGAGGCATTTCTGCTGCGCGGATATCCCGTACGTGTCTTTGCCGAAGGCATCGATCCGCGTTGTGCCGGCATTGCGGAACCGCTTTCGAGCGCTCCCGCGGACTTCTGGCAATCCTCCGAAGATATTCTCGTCTACCATCATTCCATGGGGTGGGCATCGGGAGAGGCAATTCTTTTCAACACCAGGAATCGAATCGTCCTTCGACACCACAACGTTACTCCGCCGCAATTCTTTGCCCGCTATTCGATTCCATACCAGCAGGCGTGTGCGGAAGGCCAGGAAACGACCAAACGCATCGCGCGCCTGCGGAACATGCTTGTTCTCGGCGACTCTACTTTCAATTGTGACGATCTGATTGCACTGGGCGTCCCTGCACGAAGCTGCCATGTACTGGCCCCGCTGCATTTGACAGAAGAACTGGGACGTGAACCCTTCGACACTTCCGCCATCCAACGCTATTCCGGCGAAGTGGTCAACATACTGTTTGTTGGCGGTATTAAGCCCAACAAGGGTCATGCGCGCGCCATTCGGGCGTTTTCAGTATATCGCCACGAATTCAATACCCGGTCCCAACTGATCTTCTCCGGCGGTATAGACGACCGCCTGCGGAACTATGTAGAAGATCTGCGGCAGCTTGCAGCAAGTCTCAGTGTCGCCGACCAGGTCATTTTTACCGGTTCCGTCACCGGCAGCCAGCTCAAAAGCCTCTACGTTGCCGCGGATATATTTCTATGTACCAGCGAACACGAGGGGTTCTGTGTTCCGCTGGTGGAAGCCATGTACTTCCGTGTTCCCATTATTGCCTGGGGCAAAACCGCAGTTCCCGAGACGATGGGCGGGTGCGGTTTCGTCCTGGAGCATTGGGACGAGCTGCAGTGTGCGTCCTATATCTCCGAACTGGTGAACGACACTGACTTGGCAACCCGCTTCGGAGACTTGGGCCGCAAGCGCTACCAAGAGGTCTTCAGCCCTGCCGTGCTCCACAGGAAGCTATTTGATATCATAGCGAGACTGCCTGCGGGAATCGGTCCATGAAACGCCTCCGAATCGCATATGTAGTCCAACGCTACGGCATCGAGGTGAACGGCGGATCGGAAGCTCACTGCCGGGGACTCGCCGAACACCTGGCACGCAATAACGACGTCGACGTGCTGACCACGCGGGCGATTGATTACGTGACCTGGAAAGACGAATACCCCGAAGGCGCAACCGACATCAACGGTGTGTGTGTTCGGCGATTTGGGGTGGATCAGCCGCGAAGTCCTGCGCGATTCGACGCGGCTTCCCGGACGGTCTTTCTAAAACGCCATACTGAAGCGGATGAGATTCATTGGATGAAGTTGCAAGGACCATACTCGAGCCGGCTGCTCTCGTATGTGGAACACCATCGCTCGGCTTATGACGTCTTTCTGTTCCAGACATATCTTTATGCGACCACGTATTTCGCATTGCCCCTTGTTTCAGACCGTGCGGTTCTGATCCCGACCGCGCATGACGAGCTGCCGATTTATCTCGATATTTTCGGCCGGCTATTTCGGAACGCCCGGCATCTGCTGTGCCTCACTCCCGAGGAGTTCGCGTTCTTAAGGAGGCGTTTTTTCGACATCGACCTGAAAGGAGACGTGTTAGGCTCCGGAATCGCTCCGATACCCGACCCGTCCCCGAACCCTGAATGGGAGGCGTTGCGTGAGCGATTAGGGGATTCTCCGTTTATCCTCTATGTCGGACGAATTGACGAATCTAAGGGATGCAGGATCTTGACTGAGTTTTTTGAACGCTATCTAGCGGAGTCCCCAGGGACGGATTTGAAACTGCTTATGGTAGGGAAAGCGGTCATGCCTGTTCCCGGCCATCCGCGGATCGTCATGAGCGGTTTCGTCCCGGAAGCCACGAAATATTGGGCGATTCGCCAATGCCGATTTATGGTGGCACCCTCACCGTATGAGAGTCTGTGTATCGCGGCTCTGGAGTCCTGGCTGCTCCAAAAACCGGTTCTGGCCAATGGCGATTGCGCCGTGCTGCGAGGTCAGTGCATCCGCAGCAATGGCGGATTGTGGTATGCCAACTACGAGGAATTTCGCGAGGCCATGCATTGCCTGCTGCACGACGATTCCCTCGTTCGCGCGCTGGGAATGCAGGGCGAAGCGTTCGTCCGAGCCAACTACACGTGGGAGGAAGTGGACAGGCGCGTAATGGGAGTTCTATCTTCGATCGCACCGGCCCAAGCAGACTTCGGACATCGAAGTGCGTCTTTCGAACCCGCATGAGTGTCAAGGCCGGATTCGTGATTCCATGGTATGGCGATAACATCCCGGGTGGCGCCGAATCGTTGTGTCGGGATATCGTTAAAGCCCTCCTAAGGGCGGGTTTGGACGCCGAAGTCCTCACCACATGTGTGCAACAGTTTCACTCGGATTGGAATCGAAACTTCCACCCCGAAGGTGTTGCTATCGATCACGGCGTCCCTGTACGCAGATTTCGGGTGCGGGAGCGTAACACGGCCATATTTGACCGGGTCAACTACAAATTGATGCATAACGAGCCCCTGAGCCCCGCTGACGAAGGCGTATTCATGACGGAGATGATTAACAGCCCCGACCTCTACGCTTTCATAGCGGACCATCGGCACGAGTACGTTTTTCTGTTCATTCCTTACATGTTCGGCACCACTTACTGGGGAAGCTGTGTTTGTCCGGAACGTTCCGTGCTGATCCCCTGCCTGCACGATGAAGCCTACGCGCGCATGCGGATCGTCCGCCGCATGTTTGAATCCGTGAAGGGCCTCATTTTTAACTCCGGCCATGAGAGGCGGCTTGTAGAGACGCTCTATAGCTTGAACCCCGACCAGGTGGCTGTTGCGGGGGTGCCCGTGGACTGCGAATGGCACGCCGACCCGCTGCGCTTCCGCGCCAAGTATGGCTTGTCGGACTTCTTTCTGTACGCCGGCCGTACCGAAAAGGGCAAAGGAAGCGATCTGCTGCTCGAATACTTTGGCCGCTATTCGGCCGAAACCGGGCGCACAGAAAAGCTCGTTTTTATCGGCGGCGGCGAACTGGAAATCCCGCCGGGCCGTGCGTCCCGCATCGTCCAACTCGGCTTCCTGCCGGCACAGGACAAGTTCGACGCCTACGCCGCCGCGATCGCCTTGTGCGTTCCCAGCCGCATGGAGAGCTTTTCCATTGTAACCATGGAAAGCTGGCTGGCCGGCCGACCCACCATAGTCAACGCAGACTGCGGCGTTACGACTGATTTCTGCATCCAAAGCAACGGCGGATTGTACTTTTCCCAGTACGAGGAGTTTCGCGAAATCCTATGCCTCCTCGGCGATGACGAGAACCTTTGCGCCGCTCTGGGTGCGAGCGGCAGACAATACGTATTGGAGAATTTCCGTCCCGATACCGTCGCGGCGCGGTACCAGGAAGCGCTAAACTCCTGGGGATTCGATTTGGCGCGCCAATGAGCGACGCTGAGCTGCCGCATCCAACGGCCGTTGCCGCTTCCTTTAAGTTGTAGGGCGAGCCCTGGCGACTTTCAGCGACCTTGATCGTACCGCCACTGCCCTGGACTGGCCCTCACTTTCGGCATAGCAGCCCTCGGCGCACGGGATGAAGCGTCTTGAGGCAATCCCGTGCGCGACCGGCTTGCGCGCCCCGGCAAGCAGCCCGCTCAGCTCACCGTTACCCAGATTTCCAGCGGCTTGCCGCCTCGCGCCATAAACCATGCGACGCTCTCCTGCACCAGCGTAATCCTTAGCAGCAGACGGCCGCCCGCAGGGGGCGCAACCACAGTGAGGTCCACAGGCTCGCTGTCGCCTGGAGCAAGCGGCCGAGGCAGTACAGTGCGCTCGCCCTCGATCGGCAGCACAACCCCGTCCCTAAACCACTTGTAGGATACGTTTACCGGCGCCCTTCCGACGCTGCTCCACGTCTGCTCGCCCACGTTTCGCACCGCGACGGGTATACGCGTCGATTCATTTCTCCGTAAGCTCAGCTCGTGCACCGTCGATGAGATCTCCTGCTTAAAAGAAAAGAGTACAGAGTCAGTTTCCGTAGGTGGCTCGCCCGTGCATCCCTGCAGCATGCACATCACAACTCCGATTACTGGAAACAATACAATCCGTCCGGTCATGTGGTCCTTCCTATGATACTTCAATGCCACCCGAAGCACTGCGTCGGCCTGCGGGCTCAATTCCAGCCGGGTAGCCGCGATGCAACGTTGAACGAGAATACAAGCACACTAAATCCAGGCACACGAATCGTCTCCCGAGGCAGGCCACAGAGCTGTTCCAAAAAGAGTTGATCGACCCGTGGCGACTCGTCGTCCGCGACGATCAAAAAGGTCGGGCCGCGGTAGTAGTCCGGCCTGTACCAGTCGTTCGAGGCAAGATGGTGGAAGGGCAAGAATTTGCCATCGCTCGTGATATACAACTGGCGCACCTGGCTGGCGCCATTGGACAACACCGTAATCACTGCCGCATGCCAGAACGTAGCGTATCCATAGCGCAGCCCATGCGCGACTAGCGCCCGCGTTAGCGGGTCGTGCGAGTTGAGTGGGCGCGGAGCGTCGCCGGGTGCTGTACGCGGAATCTCGTGAAAAACATCGTAACTCGTCACCGCATACGCGGAAAGAAGCGCCGGCAATAGCGCCGCCACAACTACGGCGGTGACGAACTCGCGCCGCCAGGTATGCACGCGAATCTCGTCGATGCTCATTGCCACAATGACTATCAGCAGCACCAGGTTGTTGGCGAAGTAGCGATAGGAGTTGATATCCTGCGCGACATGGCCAAAAATGTAATAGTACAGCAGGCAGACAAAGTTGATCAGATAAAACAGCAACGCAAATCGAAGAAATCTGCATTGGAGGGCCTTGTAGCGGTATAGTAGCAGGAATGGCAGTGACATGAAAAGGATGGCGAGTGCCAGGCGGTATGCCGTCACCAGCCCATACACCGAGTATGGAATCCTTCCCGCGATCGGCAGCGCGCCAAAGTAGTCGAGAGACCCTGATAGGAACAGGCCGATGTGTGCGCTAATCTCGTCAACTGTAGAAAACGTTTGCGCCACAAATTGAGGAGTGTAAGCCGTATGGCCTCGCGCGTACAGGAAGACAGCGGTTCCGACCGTCGTCGCGAGCAGGCAGCAGACTGCCAGCACCGCCACTCTGCGGCCATACCCGCGCAACTCCGGAATGTTTCGACACTCCATCAGCGCCATGCACCCGACTGTGAGACTCAGCGGCACTGTGACGCTCATAAATCCACGCGGGCCGTCCATGGACATGACCGCTATTAGCCCGCCGAAGTAAGCGGCTGACAACGGAACCCCGCGCCAGTACCTTTGGTCGCTTCCGAATAGAACTCGGTAGGCCAGCGTCAGCGCAAGCAGCATCTCGATCGCAAAAGGACCATACGCATTTTGGCCGTAGATTATCTCGAGGAGCCGTACGGAGAAACCTGACATGATCAGCGCCAGTCCGAGCAATTTACTCACAAGGCTCGTGCCCGCCGTCTGGAAGAAAAACGCCACGGTTGCTAGCAGAAGAAGCGAGTCAATGAACCCCGACAGCGCATTCATGAAGTAAGTGCTCGGATTAGCCCCGAGAAGGCCCAGCAAGACGATGAAGATATGGCCGAAGAAAATGGGGATGTCGTTTACAAAAACGAAATGCGCTGGAAACACCTGCCCGGTCCTGAGCATCTCCGCAGCCAGGATGTTTCGGTAGGCGCCATCGGAATGAAAGCCCGTCCGATAGGTTCGGAAATGGTATACGGCCAGGAAGATAAGGCTGGCGCCCAACAAAGTTCCGAGAACGATCAGCAGGGCCGCTCCGGGCCTCTGGTCGGCGGACAGATTTCCCGTTGTGGGGCGTCCGCCCTGAGGCTCGCCGTCGCTCACAGGCCGGCTCTCTGTCGCGGAAGCGGCTGGGTTGGATTTCACGTATCCGTACCTCGCTGTAGGCCGATATAGCCTCCTTTCGGCCACGACCGCCAGAATCGTGTCACCAGCGATCGCCAAGAGAGCGCTCGCCTGATTTTACCCGGATAGAGGGGAAGAAGACACATGCCAGATCCAAGCGAATTATTGTAGCGCAAAACCGGCGCGACTGCTTTGCGGACTGCGGCCCTCGTTCGTAAAGGCTATGACACGGCATCGGGAACACGTTTCCAGGCTGTATTCCGCGGAGCATGGACAAGCCAGTTATGCGGGGCGCGACAACTGCCAAACTGTAAAGGCGGCCCCTGCATGACCTGGTCACTCATCCCAGGCCAATTAGAAGCGGACATCGAATGCCTGGCTCAGCCGCTGCGTTGCCCGAGCGAGCATTGTAGCTCGTACGCCTCGAGACGCGCCCGAGACGGCCGCACACGGCTAAGCCTAGGATTGGATTCGGCGCATGACTGGCGTGGGTGAAGTCGATAGAAGTTGACGGCTTAAATCGCAACGTCCGACTGCACCCCTTAGCGATCTCGGCGCAGTACCGGCCGCTTGAGTGCGCTGGCACCGGCGGTATCGCGATACATTTGCGTGGATATCGAGCACCCGAAGCTACCGATAGCCCGGACGCCGACATTTTGCCGAAATTATAGAGCTCGCGCTGCGAGATCTTCTGCGTGGCCGGCCCCCTGAGCGTCTCGTGTGCTTTATCCCCGTTTACCAGCAGCGCGGCATCCTGGCCACGGTACACCGTCGGGAAATGGTGGCGACGGCTGCGCTTAACCCGCACTTCTCCATCCTCTCCGAAAGCGCGTGATCAAAACGCGCGATCTGGCGCTCGGCCCCTGTCGTCTTCTCCCTATACCGTCGCACCAGACCACGCGCCGTACGCCCCAGCCCGGCCAAAATCTTCTCCCCCATTCGCGCCCCAAGCGCATTTGTATGCCCAACAGCCTTCTCCTCCAGCTCATCTTGCGTGAGATAAGACTCTGACTGTGGCTTTGTGTTAGACTGTCGAAAACATGGGGAATAACGGTCGCGACGGCCTGATGCTGCGGCTATTACACCGTTTGGCCTCGAACGGCCAGGTCTACGATTGGATTCAGCGCTTGGCGGGCGTAAGTCTCGTCGACAGAAAGCTGGCGGCTTGGGTCGCATCGTCCGATGGCGCGAATATTCTCGATCTTGGCGGCGGTACCGGCCGTGTAAGTGCATTGGCCCCGCCGGGATCGCGATACATTTGTTTGGACGTCGAGCACCCGAAGCTCCGGCGATTCCTTGCCGGACGGTCGCGAGGCCACGCGCTTATGGCCGACGCCACCCGTGTACCCTTGGCGGACAACACCATACAACTGGTAGTCTGCGTCTTTGTCGCTCATCATCTGCGGACGAGTGAATTCTCGGCTCTGTTATGCGAGGCCCGTCGCGTCCTCACGAGCACCGGCCGCTTCGTCTTTATCGATCCGGTCTCGAACCGTGGCCGCTGGCAAAGCAGGCTGCTCTGGAGGCTTGACAGGGGCGCTTACCCCAAGACCCCCGAGCAGTTACTGGCGTTCTTGTCGGAACAGTTCTCGATAGTCCATTCGGAGCGCTTTTCGATATATCACGAGTACCTGCTCGCCGTGGCAACGAACCGCCCCGCTGCGCCCAGGTAGCGGCCTCCTCCTGCACGAGCCGGCGCTCACGGTCCATGTGCTTCATCACGCCGGTGGTACCGGTTATGATATGTCCTATGGCTGTCTCGATCGTAGTCCCGGTGTTCAATGCCGAGAACACGCTTTGGCCGCTGGCGCATGCCTTGGCTGCTGTCCCGGAACTCCAGCCTCTGGAACTCGTCTTTGTTAACGACGCCAGCCGCGACCGCAGTTGGGAAGTCATTTGCGGGTTAGCCGCCGAACATGCCTGGATTCGGGGCATCAACCTGTCTCGCAACTATGGCCAGCATAATGCGCTGCTCTGCGGAATACGCGTGGCATCCCACGAAATCATCGTCACCATGGACGACGACCTGCAGAATCCGCCGGAAGCGGTGCCGCGTATGCTGGCCAAGCTCGGCGAAGGCTACGATGTCGTATACGGCACGCCGCTAAGGGAGAGCCACGGATTCTTGCGTAATGCCGCTTCGCGCATTACGAAAATCGCCCTGCAGAGCACCATGGGCGCAGCCACCGCGCGCAACGTCAGTGCCTTCCGCGTCTTTCGCGCGCATCTGCGCGACGCATTCGAGAGGTACAGCGGGCCGTACATCTCCATCGACGTGCTCCTGACATGGGGCACCGAGCGCTTCGCCGCCATCCCCGTCGTCAACCGGCCGCGCACCATCGGCGCTTCCAACTACACCGTCCGCAAACTCATCGTGCATGCCCTGAACATGATGACCGGCTTCAGCACCGTCCCGCTGCAGATTGCCAGTATCTTGGGCTTCGTCTTGACGCTGTTCGGAGCCTTGGTCCTGCTCTACGTCTTGCTGCGATATTTGGCGCAAGGAACAACTATGCCAGGATTCCCGTTTCTCGCATCCATCATTTCGATTTTCTCCGGCGCACAGTTGTTCGCATTGGGCATCCTGGGGGAGTATATAGCCAGGATGCATTCCCGAAGCATGGACAAACCCAGTTATGCAATTCGGGCTACCACGGACGGCCAGTAGCATGCATTGACCGCACGTATCTACGTCTGTTACCATGGGCGCGAGTTGCTCAGCGCGACCCCAGCCATTCCATGCCGGACAAGTTTACCCTGGACCAGATTCGCGAGTTTTGGACACAGCAGGCCCGCGAGCACGGCCAGGCGCCCACCGCATCATGGTCCGATCGAATGCTGATGGATCTGGAAATCCGCACGATATGCGAGCGTCTGTGCGATGGTGACCGAGTGCTGGATGTCGGTTGCGCCAATGGGTTTTCCACCGTACAGTTCGCCGCGCAGCGGAAAGTGGAAATTCACGGCATTGATTATATCCCTGAGATGATTGAGCAGGCCCGCTGCCGTTTGGCTGCCTTTCCCGTCTCTCTGCAAGGTTCCGTCCAATTTGCACAGGGCGATGTCACCGCGTTGACAGAACGCTCTGGGACTTTCGACAAGGTGGTGGCAATTCGTGTCATCATCAACCTTGGCGATTGGGACCGCCAGCTAAGGGGTCTCCAGGAATGCGCTCGCGTCTTGAAGACACGTGGGACACTACTGCTGTCGGAAGCAACCATACAGGGCTGGCAGCGTCTGAATCAGTTTCGCGCGGAATGGGGGCTACCGGACATCCCCATGCCGCCATTCAATCGCTATCTGGATGAAAGCCAAGTGTGCCAAGCCACCTCCCGCGATCTGGAATTGATGGACATCGTAAATTTTGCCAGCACTTATTATGTAGGGACGCGTGTCCTGAAACCCTTGCTCAATCAGGCACTCGGCAGTGTTGTCGACGTCGCGAATCCGAACATGGAATGGAATCGCTGGTTCTCGCAATTGCCGGCTTCGGGCGATTATGGCACTCAGAAGCTCTTTGTCTTCCGAAAACGATGAGCGATCCCTCCGTGCGCTACCGCATCCCGTTTAACAAGCCTGGCCTTACGGGAAATGAGTTGCGCTACGTAGCCGACGCGCTCACCTTGGGACACACTGCCGGCGACGGAGCTTATACGCGCCGCTGCCATGCCATGCTGCAAGAGACGCTGGGCGCACCACGCGTCCTGCTGACCACATCGTGCACGCACGCGCTGGACATGGCCGCTCTTCTGTTAAACATCCGGCCGGGAGACGAGGTAATCGCTCCGTCCTTCACCTTCGTCTCGACCTTCAACGCCTTTGTTCTGCGGGGCGGCAGACCTGTATTCATCGACATCCGGCCGGACACCCTGAATCTGGACGAAGCGCAACTGGAATCTCTTATTACACCGCGTACGCGCGCCATCGTACCTGTGCACTACGCAGGCGTCGCCGCGGAAATGGACCAAATCCTGGAGATAGCCGGGCGGCACGGCATAGCGGTCGTGGAAGATAATGCCCACGGACTGTTTGCCCGCTACAAACAGAGGTACCTCGGCACGTTTGGCTGTCTGGCCGCCCAGAGTTTTCATGAGACTAAGAATATCATCTGCGGCGAGGGCGGTGCTTTGGTGATCAACGATCCCGCGCTCGTCGAGCGCGCGGAGATTGTCCGCGAAAAGGGCACTAACAGGAGCCGGTTCTTCCGTGGACAGGTCGACAAGTACAGTTGGGTCGATATCGGTTCCAGCTATCTACCATCCGACATTCTGGCGGCGTTCCTATACGCACAACTTGAAAAACACGGGCAGATCACAGCCACGCGCCAACGCATTTGGACATATTACTACACGCATTTAGAAGAATGGGCTTGCGCGAATAACGTACACTTACCGCATGTACCGGCCTATTGTACACAGTCGTACCATATGTTCTATTTAATTATGCCTTCGCTGGAAGCGCGGCAGGCGCTCATCGGGAAATTGAACGAGCACGGCATCCTCAGCGTTTTCCATTATCTTCCGCTGCATCTTTCCGCAATGGGTGTCCAGGCTGGCGGCCGCCAAGGCCAGTGCCCGGTCACCGAGCGAGTCGGCGATTGCCTGCTGCGTCTGCCCTTTTATAACGACCTTTCGGTATCGGAACAGGCGGAGGTAGTAGATGTCATCCGGCAGTTTCGGGTTGTCGGGATGTGAACAGTTGCCTGGCCCGGATGACTGCGTATATGCGCGGCGGCGATCCGCGCCCATTTATCTGGGAACCACGGCCGTCCACCCGGGGTATCCGGACGACGCCAGCCAGTTCCACCCGATGTAGGTCGCTCCTCCCGTCCCGCCGTAATAATTCACGGTCACCTGTGCGGTCGCATCGTCCTGCCAGACCAAGTCCGGCACCCCGTCTCCATTGAAGTCGTTGGCCCCCACTACCGTCCACCCCGGCACCCCGATTTCGTTCAGCCAAGCCCAGCCCAGATAGGTCGCCCCTCCGGCCCCGCCGTAATAGTTCACCGAAACTTGCCGCGTCGGCGCGTATTGCCACACCAGATCCGGCGTCCCATTTCCGTCAAAATCGGCCGCCGCTACGACCCGCCAGCCCGCTGGCTCGCCGCCGCTGTTCAGCCAATTCCACCCTTGGTATACCGCCCCGCCCGTACCGCCGTAATAGTTGACGGTCACCTGGTTCGTGCTGTTGTTTTGCCATATCAGGTCGGGTACCCCGTCGTTGTTCATATCCGCCACCGCCACTACCGTCCAGCCCGGCACCCCGGTTTCATTCAGCCAGTTCCAACCGATGTTCGTGGCCCCGCCCGGTCCGTTATAGTATTGCACCGTGACTTGGCCGGTCGGCATGTATTCCCAGACCAGATCCGGCACGCCGTTTCCGTCAAAGTCCGCCGCTCCCACCAGCACCCAACCGCTCGGCTCGCCGGGCTCGTTCAGCCAATTCCAGCCAATATCGTTTATGTCCGGCGTCCCGTCGTAGTAATGCACGGTTACTTGCTGGGTGCTGTTGTTCATCCAAACCAAGTCCTGGTAGCCGTTTCCATTGAAATTGCCGAGGCCCAATTTGCACTTATAGGTGTAGTCGGCCGCCGGCTGGAAGCTGCCGTTCACTTCGGCGGCTAACTGCATGTAAATGATTCCACCGACGGTGTCCGCGCAGGGGATGGATCCCACGGTTTGCGATGTGCCAGCCGTAGTACCGGAGAAGACATTCGTACCACCCGAAGTGGTGCCCACAATCAATTGATACTCAGTGGCTCCGCTAACGGCAGTCCACGAGAAATCTGCCAAACTGTCCGAAAGCGTGATGCCCGGTAGCGGGCTAGCGATCAGGGGAGCACTGGCGAAGGCGAGCTTCGCCAAAAAGGCGTCTATACCGCCCATGCCGATGGGTTGGAATGCTCCCGCTGTGATGGGGGTGCCTAAGGACGATTCCCCGCTGCTGGTCCACCCCGTTATGTAAGCGTCCCCCGCGGAGTCCGCCGCGACGCTAGCCGCCACGTCGTTCCCGCTGCCGCCGAAATACGTCGCATACTCCAGGTTGTTCAATTGGTTGCTGAATGCGGCCACGAACGCATCGCCGCCGCCGCCGTATGCCGGTTGCACCGCGGCATACACCGGAAAATTGATCGAATTCGTCGATCCGGCAATGTAAATGTTGCCGGAGCCATCCAGCGCGATCCCATAACTGCTATCCGGCCCGGAGCCGCCCAAGTAGGTTGCGTTCAGGACGCTGCTCCCATAAGTGTTGAGAACGGCTACGAAAGCATTGTAGGAGCCATTGTTGACGCTCTGATATGCATTGGACGTAACTGGAAAATCCGCTGCATCGGTAAAGCCGGTGACGTAGGCGTTCCCGGCCGCGTCCGCCGCGATGGCGGTCCCATTGTTCAGCCCCGTGCCGCCCAGATAAGTGGAGTACTGAACTTGGCCGGTGGCATTCATTTTCACCACAAAGGCGTCGCTTTCGCTGCCGGTTGCCTGCACCGGGTTCAACGTCGGAAAATTCACCGATTGCGTCTGCCCGGTCACATAAATGTTCCCGGACGGGTCCAGCGCGACCCCGGAGGCCGTGTCGTTCGCAATGCCGCCAAGATAAGTTGCAAAGATCAAGGCGGAGCCTCCAGCGTTGAGCTTGGCCAGGAACCCGTCATAAGAACCGCCGCCATAAAGTACCTGAAACGCGCCCGTCGTGGTGGGAAAGTCGACCGAAGCCGTATAGCCGGCAATATGCGCCTCGCCGGCCGCATCCACTGCGATTCCAGCGCCATAGTCGTCGCCGCTTCCTCCCAGGTAAGTCGAGTAAATCAGCCCGCTGCCGGCCGGGTTCAATTCGAGGACAAAGGCTTTGCTGTCACCCACGAAGCTGGTACGCAACGCGCCCGGGGTGATCGGAAAATCTCCCGAATAGGTGAAGCCCGTAACGTAGGCGTCGCCGGCCGCATCCACCGCCACGCCAAGCCCCACATCCCGGTTACTGCCCCCAATGTAGGTGGAGTACACTAGGCCGGTCCCTGTTGCGTTCCATTTGGTGACGAATACGTCCGTGTCCCCGGCCATCAATGCCTGCTCCGGGCCAAGCGTCGGAAAATCCGCCGACCCGGTTTCTCCAACTACGTAAGCGGAACCGGAGCTATCTATGGCTACGGCGTGGCCGTAATCGTCGGCACTGCCGCCCAGGTAGCTCGAAAATGCCAGTGTCGGATCGATGATTAACGGACGGCTGGGATCATGCGCGCCTATGTCGAACCCAACCTCATGCCCGCCGCTGAAGACGTACTGCCCGAAGACTTCGCGCCGGTTGCCTCGCACGGTCTGGTAGACCACTGGCCGGCCGTGCGTTACCCATCCCGAGCCGGTCTGTAACCTCAGATTGCCTTTCCTGTCGATTTCGATTTTCGTGGCGCCGCCAAATGCCAAGCGGATCGATCGCCAGGATGCGCCAGGAGCCACTACGAGGTCGTATTCCAGCCGGTTTTGGTTTCCATAGTAGATCAGGTCGATGCCAGGATAGAGATTAGAGTAATTGATGGCCTTGAACAACGGCACGCCGGTGCGCCACTGCTCGGGACGCGAGCCCGTAAAGTAATTGGCAATTCCGGCTTGCGGCCCGGCTACCCGGGGCTGCACGTTCGGACGCGCGCCTACGAACCGGAGCGTGGCCTCAGGCTGAGGAGAACCGTCCGCGCCCGGACGCTCGATAACCGCGCCGGAAGCGGCAAATGCCACGACATGCCCGGAAACATGCGTGATGAACGACTGTCCTACGGCTTCCGTCCCACGCCATTCAAATGTCAGCGGCATTTTTCCGTAGGCCGCCGCGTCGATTTCCCGGCCATCCCCCAAAAGCAAAGCGTGGGCGAAACTGGTGAGGAAAACCGCTCGTGGGCAGATCCGGAAACTCGATTTCATGCCCACTACATCGGTACTTTTGTCCGCCCGCTTTAGGGCTACACCCTTGGCGATCTAAGGTCCGCCACTGCGAACGAGAGTCTCGCCGAGACTTGGGAACGATTACCTGGGCACCACGGCCGTCCACCCGGGGAAGCCGGAGGACGCCAGCCAATTCCAGCCCTCGTATGTCGCTCCTCCCGTCCCACCGTAATAATTCACCGTCACCTGGGCGGTCGCATCCTCCTGCCAGACCAAGTCCGGCACCCCGTCTCCATTGAAGTCGCTGGCCCCCACTACCGTCCACCCCAGTACCCCGGCTTCATTCAGCCAGCTCCAGCCCTGATACGTCGCCCCTCCAGCCCCGCCGTAATAGTTCACCGAAACCTGCCGCGTCGGAGCGTATTGCCACACCAGATCCGGTGTCCCGTTCCCGTCGAAATCGGCTGCCCCCACTACCCGCCAGCCCGCCGGCTCGCCACCGCTGTTGAGCCAATT
>Ga0302324_100001428_pt1 | contig 58112 bp, 37 predicted proteins | sample Palsa_T0_1_FD_201949 | JGI IMG/M metagenome (GOLD analysis project Ga0302324, IMG submission 201949) | Peat permafrost microbial communities from Stordalen Mire near Abisko, Sweden - Palsa_T0_1 | ecosystem: Environmental > Terrestrial > Soil > Palsa > Peat permafrost | place: Sweden: Abisko...
GTTTGCCCTTCTTGCCATTCAGCATCGAGTTATCCACGACGCCCTTCGAAAGGTCGGCCTGTCCCAGGAAATAGTGGTCTTTCACCGGAACCGCGCCCATGTCCTTGTCAGGTTTCATGTCCTGAATATAGGTTTCAATTACGGGATTGAAACGCCGGATGGTTGCGATCTCTTCATGCTCCCGCGCGATTACGCGATCGATCGCCTGATCGACGGTAGTCACCGGCCCGGCTGTGGCCCCGGCCTGCGGCTGGGTTTGATCGGCTGTCTGCGGCGCCTGTGCCGATGCCACGCCGGTCAGGCCGGCAACCAGCAATACCGTAAGACAGAAACTTTTCCACGTCACCATTGCCGTTCCCCCTATCAATATGCCAATTCGAATACGATGTGGACGATGGCGGTTGAGTCCACTGGTTGGCCGTCCTGTTGGGCCGGATGAAAGCGAATCTGGCGCGCAGCGGCCTGCGCGGAATCATCCAATCCGTACCCCAGTCCTTGCACTACACGCTGAACTTTCACTTCTCCGGAAGCTGTGAAAACAACCTGCAGCGATACTTCTCCTTCGATTTTCTTGGTGCGAGCTTCATCGGTATAAGCCGGTTTGGGCTTAGAAATAATTTCAACGGGCGTGGTTTTCGACACAACGGAGGCTTGCTTTACTTTCGGCCCCGCTGCCACTGCATGTTCATCCGCAAACCCGCCTTGTTGCACGCTTCTCTGTCCGCTGCCACCAGGACTGCCAGTTGCAACACCATTGCCAAAGCCTGTGCTGGCAATCACTCCCTTCGCTCCCTTGGATCCGCCGGTGCCATTGCCAGTACCGGGGCCGGGAGGAAGATCGAAGCTGCCTTTCACCGCAATATTTGCCGCACGATTCGTTTTACCGTTAGCGGCCACTCCGTCCGGATCGCCGAAGCCGCCGGTCTGAACGTCTTCCCGTGGCTTCCGGAGAGTCGGGATGGCGGAGCTCCCCATTGAGACGGGAGGGTTCTGATCTGGGAATGCCTTAGCGACTATCGGCACATCAGGAGTCGGGGTATTCTTTCGGGCCGTGGCAGGCTTCGCCACCGGCGCCGTAGCCACCGGGGTGTAAATCTTAGGCTTTGGTACCTCAACCACTACCGGCTTTGGAGGCTCAACAACCTTCGCGACCTCACGCTTGATCGGAATTGGCTTAACTGGTTGGACTGGTTGTGGTTTCCAGGCAACTACCGGAGGCGCCTCGATCGGCATGGTCCAGTAGCGCTGTACCATGCTCATCTTCTGAGGCATCAGCATCGGGATTATCACCAACGCCGCTACCGCAAGGCATTGCAGTCCAAATCCGGCACTGAACAAATCCCAGCGAGGCTGCGCCTCGGGGAGCAACGATTCGTTAAAGACAGCCCGACTTCTAATCCGCGCCATAGCTTTCACCCAATATCCCTGTTCCCTATTTGTGCCGCGTCGACACAGAAGTACAGCTGACAGTATTTAGTACTAGGCCGGGGAGTTGTCGTGAATAGGACTCAAGTACTATTCTATCCCGAGTCGTGTTGAAAGCGATAACCCAGTGCATCTCGGTTGCCAGAAGGTAAGGAACTACTGCTTGTGGCGAACCCAAGAAATGTACGGGCACAGGTCGCCCCACTTTATAAATCTAACCCGGCTGGGGAGGCTAGGTTGCAGAAATTCTAATCTTGGTTTCGAAAAACAAGGGCACGGCCCTGGGAGGCCGTGCCCTTTCTCAAGACACATCCTCTATACACGCGTCTTGTTTCAGCTTTATGACAACTCTGCCTTACTGCTGCGGCTCCACGACAACATATCTCGTGACGCCTCTATTGTTCACCAGCAGAAGTACGGGCTGCTTATTTGCTCCCGCCATCGCTTGTTGATAGTCGGAAGTGCTGCTGATTGATTTGTGGTTGACTTCTTGGATGACGTCACCTTGACTGAGACCGGAAGCAGCCGCCGGGCTCGACGGATCCACAGAGCTTACAACTACTCCTCGTGTTCCAGCCGGCAAACTGAGCTGCTGAGCGATGTCGGAAGTGAGGTCCTGTACCTGAATACCTTCCAGCAGAGTAGCCCCAGTTGCATCCGCAGAAACCTGCTTATCGTCGTGCTCGTCCAGTTCAGCGAGCTTGAGGGAGACATCTTGTGTCCCGCCGTTGCGCCAGATTTGTAGTTTTACGTTCGTACCGGGCGCGAACTGCGCGATTTGAACCTGAAGCTGGTTCGGTGCATCTACGGCCTCACCGTTAAGTTGAAGAATCACATCTCCTTTCTTCAATCCTGCATTAGCCGCAGGCGTATTGGGGGCCACGTCTCCCACCAGAACACCGCCTCCCTGCTTCAGACCGAATGCTCTTGCGAGTTCGGGTGTGACTTCCTGGATGTGGATTCCCAGATAGCCGCGAACGACCTTGCCGTGCGTCAGAATCTGATCCATTACCGGCTTAGCCATGCTCACCGGAATCGCAAAACCGACTCCTTCATTTCCGCCTTCGCCGCCGTTTCCGCCATGAGAAAGAATGGCGGTATTGATACCGACGAGATTGCCGTGAATGTCAATCATCGCGCCGCCGGAATTGCCCGGGTTGATGGCTGCATCCGTCTGGATGAAGTTTTCATAGTTTTCGATACCAAAGCCGCCGCGTCCAGTCGCACTCACGATTCCCATCGTGGCCGTCTCGCCAACTCCAAATGGATCGCCAATTGCAAAAATCAGATCCCCAACCTGCAATTGGTTCGAATCGCCCAACGGCAGAGTTGGCAACCTCGTGGCGTCAATCTTCAATACCGCGATGTCCGTCTTCGGATCAGTTCCAATCACCTTGGCTTGAAACTCACGCTTGTCGCTGAGGAAGACCTTAATGTCTGTCGCCCCTTCGACTACGTGATTGTTCGTAAGAATAGTTCCATCGGAAGTAACGATGACGCCCGAACCCAGACTCTGCTCTCGCATCGGATGGACTTGACCTTGTCCAAATTGATCGCCAAAAAACTGGCGAAACATCGGATCGTTGAATATCGGGGATTGCTGGTTCCGTCCGGGCTTTACGACCTTTGAAGAGCTGATATTGACGACCGCGGGAAGCGCCGGCTTAAGAACTGCGGAAAAACCATTAGCGAAATTCCCCAAACTTACAGGCAGCGCATTCTGGGTGATTGCGATCGGAGTGCCCGGTGCGCCAAAAACGGTATGACCTGTCCAATTTTTGAAACCTTGCGAAAGGAGGGCGCCTCCCGCAAGCGCCACGAGGACCACGACGGTGGCCACCCAATGACGGACTTTTAACACTCTGCTTTCCATTGCTGTCTCTCCTATTTATTGCTTGTCTCGTCTGGCGCGTAAAGTCGCGATCCGCGAGTTATTATATTGGACGTATCCCGCGTCAATTGGTATTTAGCGGTCTTGCCGGGAGTCCGCCCCCTATATAGATGCAGGAACTATACTTGTGGTGACCTGTTAAAATTCACTAGAGCGACTCGAAAGCATTGTGTTAGATGTTCCTGGGTCATTGGCACATATAAAGGTTCCAAGCGAACTCGTGTAGGGAGCGTCTGACGATTTTGGCCAACGAAGTCTCGCCCGAAACTCCGCACGGTTCGGGGACAATCCATATCTGAAAGGGGTTCAGCAGAAATGACACGAAGAATACTTGCGTTTGCTTGCGCGGTGGCTCTTATTTTTGTGATAGCGCGGCCTGCGGTTTCCGCACCTGGACAGTCCGCAACGGGGAGTTCCACCCAAGTCGATGACGGAACCCTCAAATCGCTGGCGGACGTCGCGGGCGCCGGAATGATGGAGACCGATACGTATGAAAATCTCCGCGAGCTAAGCGACGATATCGGCGCTCGCGTGACCGGCTCGCCCGAAGCGGCCAAGGCCATAGCCTGGGGCATTGAAAAAATGAAGAGTATCGGCCTTGAGAACGTTCACGCGGAAACATGGCAGATTTCGCACGGCTGGACGCGGATTTCCGCCAGCGCCGAGCTGATCTCTCCAATTCATCGCCGGCTGATGATCGATGCCATGGGTTGGGTAGGCTCAACTCCCGCCGGAGGCGCGGAAGCCGACGTCCTGCCGGTCAATTCCTATCAGCTCGACGACGAGATGAAAAACCCGGCAAGCTGGAAAGGGAAGGTCCTGCTCATCGTTCACAAAGGCGAAGCGCCAAGAGATCAGATGGCTAGTTTCGCGAAGTTTGGAGCCTTCCTGAAGGCAGCCCACGATGCGGGAGCAATAGCGGTTATCGGCGGCCAGGGTGGCAGCGCCGCACAAGGCATGCATCTGACGCATACGGGCGCTCTCGGCTTTGACACGTACTACGACATTCCCGTGGTCAGCATGGCGGCGGAGGATCAACAGCAGCTTGAACGCTATTTGGAACACGGCAAAACGGTGCGTCTGAAAATCGACGTGCAAAATAGAGTGACGGATGGCGCAGTCGAAACTGCCAATGTCGTCGGTGATATTCGCGGCACGGAACACCCCGAGCAAATCGTTGTGGTCGGGGGCCATCTTGATTCCTGGGATCTGGCGTCCGGTGCTACCGACAACGGGTTTGGCGCCACCGCCGCGCTGGGCGCAGCACAAGCCATAATGAAGTCCGGACACAAGCCGCGACGGACGATTCGCTTTGTGTTGTTTACAGGAGAAGAAGAAGGCTTGCTGGGTTCGATTGCCTACGTGAAAGCTCATCAGAGCGAGATGGCCAATCACATCGCTGCCGTGATTCTTGATAACGGGCAAGGGCCGGTCGTCGGCTTCCAGCTCGGAGGGCGCGCGGATCTGATCCCTGACGTTCAGAAATTCGCCACTTCGCTCCAAGCTTTCGGGGAGATGAAAGTAGATGACGACGTTGAATTCGGGACCGATACAGGCCCATTCATCCTTGCGGGGCTGCCGGGAATCAATCTGGACCAGGATTCGCCGGATTATAAATACACGCACCATTCCCCGGTGGACACGTTCGATAAAGTGCAGGCCGATATTCTGGATCGGGACGCCACGGTGATGGCGCTAACCGCGTATTGGATCGCCGATCGTCCGGAGCGGCTGGCGAGCCCGTGGCCGCGGGAAAAGACGGCGCAGATGCTGATCGATAAGCAGCATGATGCCGTTCTGAAACTCTTCGGATTGTGGCCGTTTGGGGATCTGGGAAAATAGGAATCAGTTCAGCGCAGAAACTAACTTATTTGCTGATAAGTCGCGCGATGCAGAAGGCTGCCGCTGCGGCAAGACCTCCGACCAGGACGGTCTGCAAGCCGCCGCGCAACGGCTTCACCCCGGTGTAATGCCCTTTGATCGCGCCGAAAAAGAAAAGTGCCAGCAGCGTGACTCCAATCGAAACCCACAGCGCGTCCATCACGTTCTTCATCATGATGTAAGACGCTAGCGGAATAAGCCCGCCCACGATGTACGACGCTGCGATCGTTCCGGCACTGCGTCCCGCGCGCGTGGGATCCGGCGGTTCCAAACCAAGCTCGAAGCGCATCATAAAATCCACCCACTTTTTCTGATTCGATGTGATCGCGCTCACGATCGGCGCCATTTGCTCCTGCGAAAGCCCGTAATCTCGAAAAACCTTGGCGACTTCTTCTGTTTCAATTTCCGGTAGCTCAACCGTCTCTCGATACTCACGGTCGAGCTCGGATGCGTAGTGTTCGGTGTCTGTTTGCGCAGCGAGATAGCCGCCCAAACCCATGGCGATTGAGCCTGCCGCAATTTCCGCCAGCCCTGCTGTCACCACGATGCCGGTCGACGCGATCGCTCCCGTGAGACCCGCAGCAAGCGCGAACGGGACAGTCAGACCATCTGACATTCCGATGACGATATCGCGCACTGCTGCTGTCGCGGTGAAGTGCTTTTCCACGTGTTCGACAGATGGCATCTTCGGCTCCTCCAAAACATCTAAATATTGAGCGTCTGTTCCGTTGGCCCCTATCAGGCGCGTATAATTATGGGGCAGGAACCGAATAATCGGGAGGTACATAATGACCCAAACTGGACAAGGAGCTGCTCCCCAGATGACTTTTACATTGCCACCGTTGCCTTACGCATTCGACGCACTGGAACCCTACATCGATGCGAAGACCATGGAGATTCATCACGACAAGCATCACGCCGCATACGTCACGAACCTCAACAAAGCTCTCGAGGGAAATGCGGAGCTTCAAAAGCTTTCCGTCGAAGAGCTGTTGGCGCAAATCAACAAAGTACCCGAAAACATCCGCACCGCTGTTCGCAACAATGGCGGCGGCCACATGAACCATTCCATGTTTTGGAAGATTATGAAGAAGGGCGGTGGTGGCGAACCCAGCGGCGATCTTGCCGGCGCTATCAAGTCCACCTTCGGAAGCTTTGCCGATTTTAAAACCAAGTTCAACGACGCCGCCACAAAGCGTTTTGGTTCAGGCTGGGCTTGGCTTCTGTTCCGCGACGGCAAAGTAACCATCGAGTCCTCGGCGAATCAGGACAATCCGATCATGGACGGGGGCAAGGCGTTTTTTGGACTAGACGTCTGGGAGCACGCCTACTACCTGAAATATCAAAATCGCCGGCCGGAATACATCGAGGCTTGGTGGAATGTGATCAACTGGGCGCAAGTTGCTGAGAATTACGCGCACGCTAAGAAGTAACAATTGCAACCTTTCGTTCATTTCAGCGGTTCTCCCAGCGACGTCCAGTGCATCTCGCGCGGACGTCGCGGGGAGCTTCTAATCTTCTTGCATCGCCCCCGCAGAACCTAAAAGTGGAAACCACCAACGCAACGCGCACGTCGCACCCAGCAGGCCAAGGAGCCTGAGCGATGACTCGCGGACTTGCAGTTTTGTCTCTACTCATTTCGACGCTTTGCGTCATCACACCTGCTCAAACGAATCCACACCAGGATCGCAAAAAAATCTTGACGGACATCGTGATCGAAAGCGGCGAGACCGCGAAAGATGTCCAATGTTTCATGTGTAGCGTCCATGTTCGCGGCCGCGTTACCGGCGACCTGATTACTTTCGGCGGAGCCATTTTTGTCGAAGGAAGAGTTGATCACGACGCGATTGCGATCGGCGGCCGCATCGAATCGAATTCGAACAGCACAATTGCAGGCGCCGCAATCGCCGTGGGCGGATATGTCCTGCGTCAGGAAAATTCCGTCATCGCCGGCGATTCAAAATCGCTGCCCTACGTGCTCATTCCCGGCCAATATCGTCCAACAGTTCTCGGCAGCATCGCACTCGCGCTGATCAACGTGCTCTTTGTGGCCCTGGGTTATTTGCTTGTTCGTGAGAAACGCGCTGAAACTTTCGCGCGCGCAATCGAGGGCCGCCCAGCTTCCGCGTTCTTCGCCGGCATCTTTTTGTTTCTCATATTTTATGGTCTGGACTGGCTGACGGGCTATTTGGGGCCAATGGAAATCCCATCAGATATCGTATTGCTGGTAGTGTTCCTAGCTATCGCGGCCGCAGGCGCCACCGGCTTGGGATATTGGGTAGCTCGCGTGGCATTTCCCGGAACCAGGGGAATCTGGGCCTCCATCGGCGGAGTTTTGGCGCTGTCCTTGCTCGAGCTTGTGCCGCTGCTGGGGTTGCTCGTCTTTGCAGTTGGTCTGATAATGTCCGTCGGCGCTTCGTTGGCTACCCGTTTTGGTTCCCGCGACGTGTCAGTTCCCACCCATGCAGTTCGTTAAATTTGAGAGATGTACCCTCCAAGATGGGATCGGAGTGGCAACCGCTAACCCCCGGCAATGGCCCCCAAGATGAAAAATGGCTCGGCCCCCGAGGCCACTGCATCGGGCAGTGGCGCGTCCGGTGGCTCATGGGTGACATCCTCTTCGCAGGCGAAGAACCGCAGAAACGGCCGACGCTCTTGCGTGACCTGGTCGCGTATGGTGCCGCGCAGCATCGGATAGCGGGCTTCGAGCGCGTTGAGGATCGAGCGCTGAGTGGCCTGACCTTCGACCTCCAGTTGCACATCGCCGCTTACATGCGCCAGTGTCCGCAGATGAGACGGGAGTACAACGGTAATCATGGGAGTGTCTGAACCTCCACGGAAAGGACGGCGGGCAGATCCCGTACGATGGGGGCCCAGTTGTCTCCTGCGTCTGCCGATGCGTACACCTGCCCGCCGGTGGTTCCAAAATACACGCCGCAAGAATCGAGCGAGTCAACGGCCATCGCGTCCCGCAACACATTTACGTAACAGTCCCTTTGCGGCAAACCTTTCGTCAGCGCCTCCCATTCGTTCCCGCCCGCCGTGCTGCGGTACACACGAAGCTTCCCATCGGGCGGATAATGCTCCGAATCACTCTTGATCGGCACTACGAAAATTGTCTCCGGCTCGTGCGCATGAACGTCAATTGCGAAGCCGAAATCGGTGGGCAAGTTTCCGCTTACCTCTTGCCAGGAGTCCCCGGCATTGTCGCTGCGCATGACGTCCCAGTGCTTCTGCATGAAAAGCACATCCGGACGCGACCGGTGCATGGCGATGTGGTGAACGCAGTGGCCAACCTCGGCAGTCGGGTTCGGGATATGTTCTGACCTCAAGCCGCGGTTGATTGGTTTCCAAGTCTTGCCTGCGTCGTCGGTCCGGAACGCACCCGCCGCTGAGATGGCAATGAATATTCGGTCCGGGTGGCTCGGATCCAAAATAATTGTGTGCAGGCACATCCCGCCTGCACCTGGCTGCCACGACGGCCCCGAGCCATGGCCGCGGAGACCGGAGAGCTCCTCCCACGTTTGGCCACCATCAATTGACCGGAACAACGCGGCGTCTTCCGCTCCGGCATACACAGTATCCGGATCGGCCAGCGATGGCTCCAGGTGCCACACGCGCTTGAACTCCCACGGATGCGGCGTGCCGTCGTACCACTGGTGAGTGCCGGGGATGCCGTCGTAGGCAAATTTGTTGCCGACAGGTTCCCACGACTTGCCGCCGTCGTTGGATCGTTGGATAAGTTGCCCGAACCAGCCTGTGGACTGCGATGCATACAGCCGATTCGGATCAACGGGAGATCCCTTCACGTGGTAAATCTCCCAGCCCGCAAAGTGCGGACCACTGATGTCCCAATGTTTGCGCTTCGCGTCGGAAGTGAGGACGAACGCGCCCTTCCGCGTCCCCACCAATACTCGCACGCTACTCATCTCTTCCTCCTTAGCAGAAACTCACGACACACTAGAACACCGATCGCGAAGACCAGCGCGGGTAGCGGCTTCGGCATCGACGCCACATCCCGTGGAAGTTTACGCTTCGGACGCCAAAAATGTTTCTCGCTCGTGCCATGCGTGGTCTCTTTTCGTAGGAAGACGGCATGTCGAAGACACTCCTATACTTTGGCAGCGGTGCCCTAAAACAGTTGAGTTGGCGGAGACTTCGTTGTATAAGGCTGAAGCGATGATTTTAAGCCGCCCAACGCGCAGCAGGCTCCGCTTTGCGGTCGTAGCGGCTCTGTTGTTCTGCGCCCTCGCGTTGGTCGAATTTCCAGAGCTACTCAGCCTCAAGGATGATACTTCGAACGACTTCACCCTGCTGGTCTCCAGACAGGACGTCTCTTCGCCAAACAGCACGATTAAACCCGCGCAGACGCCAGTCGCGATTCCTATCCGGGAAGTCAGTCTTCACGCGCCGATTTCGAATCTGCTGGCACTTTCATTTCCTGACACCCTGGCTCACTCATCCATCGACTACCTGCATCTGCTCTGCGTTCATAGGACATAAACCTCTGTTTCTTTTCTGAAGTTGCTCGCTTTCCATATTCATAAACCAAACGGGATCATCCCGCGAACGCTTCCGATTCGCAGGCTTTTCTCCTTGGCAATACTTCACAGAAAAGGAGCACGTGCAATCATGCGACCGACTTTAATAGCTACAGACCAAAGGATTCTCCATCAGTATCTGCAAGACCTGATTTGCCAAGCAAACACGGTGGAAGAGGTTGACATCCTTGTCGAAGTGCTGATGTCGCTGCAATACGCGGCCCGTCCGATTTCGGCAACTTTGTCGGCAAACCCACTGAGGATCGTTCACGGCAAATCTGGGCGCTGATTTCGTTACTCCGCGGCACGGTGTGGACTTCCTTTTGTAGCGCATCTACCCTTCGGTAGCCGGGGCGACCGGAGGGTACGCGCGGGTCTGTGTCCTTCGTTTTCAGGTCCAGGAAAAAATAGATTTCCCTCGATTGCATGCGGCAGACGCCCGGCCCGCGACCGCACCAGAAAATCTTGGGCGGGCCGAGGAATCTGTGACATGCTGGCTCCTCTGCTACCACTCCTTAACCGTCTGCGAGGTTTCTCCGAATGAAGCGGACATTCTTCGTGTTGTGCATCGTTGCTTCTGTTTCGTTTTGCGTGTCCGCGCAAAACGCGAATTCGCAGGAGTCCAAGCCGGCCGAAACGATTCAGGTGGACGCGCGGGCGAAGGGAGAGCCCTTTCCACATTTTTGGGAGCAAATGTTCGGCTCCGGCCGCGCGATCCTTTCGCTGCGGGAAAGTTACCGAAATGATTTGCGCGAAGTGAAAGCGGCGACGGATTTCAAGTACGTCCGCTTCCACGCGATTTTTCACGACGAGGTCGGAGTGTACGATGAAGACGCCGCGGGAAGGCCACTTTACAATTTTTCCTACGTTGACCAGATCTACGACGGCTTGCTGAAAGCCGGAGTGCGACCTTTCGTCGAACTGAGCTTCATGCCCACGAAGCTCGCAGCGGAAAATGACATTCAAGCTTTCTGGTACAAGCCCAATGTTTCACCGCCCAAGGATTACAAGAAGTGGGGCGAACTAGTGGGCCAGTTCGCAAGACATCTTATCGAGCGGTACGGCATCGACGAAGTTTCGCAATGGTATTTTGAAGTATGGAACGAGCCCAACCTCGATTTTTGGGCCGGCGTTCCGAAGGAACAAACTTACTACCAGCTTTACGACGCGGCCGCGCGAGAGCTAAAACTCGTCAGCCCGCGGCTGAAAGTGGGAGGACCGGCGACGGCACAGGCTGCCTGGGTGGATCGCTTCATTCAGCACACCGCGCAGGACAACGTGCCTGTGGATTTCGTGTCCACGCACGTCTATGGCAATGATTTGGCTTCGGATGTTTTCGGCACGCAGGAACAAACTCCAAGATCGCAAATGGTATGCCGTGCAGTTCGAAAAGTTCACGATCAAATCAACGGCTCCGTTCGTCCACATCTGCCCTTGATCTGGAGCGAATACAATGCCAGCTACAAGAACGAAACGGACGTGACCGATTCCATTTACATGGGGCCGTGGATGGCCGATACCATTCGCCAGTGCGACGGGCTGGTGGACATGATGAGCTACTGGACGTTTTCCGACGTGTTCGAAGAACAAGGTGTGGTGAAGCGCCCATTCTATGGCGGCTATGGACTGATTGCGGAGGACAGCTTGCCGAAGCCGGTATTTAATGCTTTCAAGCTGTTGCACCGTTTGGGCGACACAAGAATTCCAGTGAACGGCGATGACATTCTTGCAACGCGGCGTGCGGACGGCAGGTTGGTGATGGCGGTCTGGAACTTATCTGCGCCGGGAGACAATGGCGAGTCGAAGGACATCGTGCTGCAATTGAACTCTTTGGCGGGGAAGAACCAAGCCTTCGTGTACCGGCTGGACGCAGACCATGGATCGTTGCTGAAAGCGTACGCGGAGATGGGCAGCCCCGCAGATCCCACTCAAGCGCAAGTTCAATCTCTTCGGCATGCGGCCCGATTGCTCGCGCCGGAATCAAGGTCCATCCAGAATGGCCGGATCGAGTTGCAGCTGCCGGCTAACGCGCTCGCCCTTATCGAAGTTTATTGATTCGCATCTCCCGTCAGCGGGCTGGCTTCTTGAGAAAGGCTTAACCCAGCACGATGCGGATGTTGTGGACCGCTCCGTCGTCGGCGAGTGGAATACTTGCGGAGCCCGGCAAGAGTTTGCCATCCAATTCGGTAAGTGCCACACCGCGAGCCACGTTCGAGGGATTTTCCACCTTAATCTTGTAGATCGCCGAGTGGTAGCGAAAGTCGATGGAGTAGCCGGGCCAATTACGAGGTATACACGGATCAATGCTGAGGATCATGCCCCGCACACGAAAGCCGAGTATCCACTCCATCCCCGCGCGATAAAGCCAACCCGCCGAACCGGTATACCACGTCCATCCACCTCGTCCAACATGCGGAGCCTCGGCGTAGATGTCTCCCGATACGACATACGGCTCGACTTTATAACGCTGCACGTTGGCGCGCGAACTGGTGCGGTTAATCGGGTTCATGAAGCGGAAAAGTTCATTGGCTTTGTCTCCATTGCCTAGCTCGGCGAAGGCAATTGCCGTCCAAGTGGCGGCATGCGTGTATTGCCCGCCGTTTTCGCGAATCCCCGGAACGTAACCTTTTATGTATCCAGGATCGCGGGTGGTCTTATCGAACGGCGGAGTTAAGAGCAAGATCAGCCCGTCCGCAGAACGAACGAGTTGCTGATCGACCGCCGACATGGCTCGCGCGGCGCGGCCGGGTTCAGCAGCGCCGCTGATGATTCCCCAAGTTTGAGCGATCGAGTCGATGTGGCATTCCTCATTTTGCACGGAGCCGAGCGGAGTGCCGTCGTCAAAGTAAGCGCGGCGATACCATTCGCCGTCCCAGCCATCGTGCTCGAGCGCTGCCTTCAACGCACTCACGTGGATGCGCCACTTCTCCGCGCGCTGGGACTCTCCGCGCGCGTCCGCCACTTTTGCAAACTCCCAGAGAACAGTATGCAAGAACCAGCCTAGCCAGACGCTCTCCCCCTTTCCCAGATAACCGACTCGGTTCATGCCGTCGTTCCAATCTCCGGTGCCCATTAGCGGAAGGCCGTGAAGGCCTACAGACAAGCTGCGATCCAGAGCGCGGGCACAATGTTCAAATATCGTGGCGCGAATCTGCGAAACGCGCGGCTGGAAATATGCTTCGCTTTGACCTTCGGCCAGAAGATCACCTTCTATAAAGGGAACTTGTTCTTCGAGAACAGCCATATCGCCGGTGGCCTCGATGAAATGAATCACCGCGTAGGGCAACCAGAGAAGATCGTCAGACATGCGCGTGCGTATGCCGCGCCCGGACGGCGGATGCCACCAATGCTGGACGTCACCTTCGACGAACTGGTGAGCGGCTGCCCGCAGCAATTGGTCGCGTGCCTCGGACCTTTTCGACACGACGAGGGCCATCACGTCCTGCAATTGATCGCGGAATCCATAAGCGCCGCTCAATTGATAGAAGGCGGCGCGCGCCCATACGCGACAGGCCAGAGTCTGATAAAGCAGCCAGCGGTTCAACATCACGTCCATGGTTTGATCGGGAGTGCTGACTTGCACAGCTCCCAAGATGTCGTCCCACTGGCGAAGCACTTCACGCAGGACCTGATTCAAGTCCGCGGCTCTGTAACGACTGAGCAATTTACGCGCGCTTTCTTTACTTTCCGTTTCGCCCAGGAAAAAAACGATGTCCACCCGAGCACCTGGCCGCAATTCAAACACCGTTTGCAGGGCGGCGCAGGGGTCCATAGCAGCACCTACTTTGCGTCCGAGCGGCCCATCGGTTTCCAGTGCTGCTGGCTGGTCAGGCGCCCCATTTCTGCCAAAAAATTCAGTGCGGTCTGCGGTGTAGGACGTTTGCCGTCCACCCAGGTCGGCAAAAGCGATGCGGCCGCCGAAATCGCCATTCCAGGCGCTGCGGGCAAAAATGGCACCTGATGCCGAATCGATTTCGGTAATGAGGTAGGGGGCTGTGGCGCTTCGCGAACTTCCCAGGACCCATTCGGCAAAGGCGGTGACGGAGAGGCGGCGAGTACGTCCGGAATCATTTTGCAGAGAGAGGCGCGATATTTTAATGGGGTCCTCGAGCGGCACGAACTGGATCAGATCGAGGTTGATGCCATGCGAGCCGTGTTGAAAACGGCTGTAACCCTGGCCGTGACGGCACAGATAACTAGCTGCTTCATCGCGAATTGGAAGCGCCGTGGGCGTCCACACTTCTCCGGTACTTTCATCGCGGATATAGATGGCCTCGCCGGGCGTGTCAAAGACGTGATCGTTGGACCAGGGAGTCAGCTGGTTCTCATGGCTATTGATCGACCAAGTGAAACCTGAACCTGATTCCGAAACCAAGAAGCCGAAAGAGGGGTTTGCGACGACGTTGACCCAGGGCTCAGGTGTTCGCAAACCCTCATTCAGGACCGTCACATATTCGCGGCCGTTTTCAGCAAAACCACCCAGACCATTGAAAAACTGGAGAGCCGGTTGCGGTAACTGCACATCCTGACGTTTGCTGGCGCGCGTTTGGCGAGCCACAGGCGGAGGCGCGGGCTCTCTGTACTGCGATCTCGTAATTTGTTCCGCCAAGGTCCCGCGCCGGCTCAAAAGGACGGCCCTAGCGACTGCCTGGAGCTGGGCGCGCGTTTGCGGCGAAACTAGATCCCCGCGCAAAAGGAAGATCTTTCCGCTCACTCCGGTTGTGTCCGGAGAAAGCCTAAGCTGGCTACCGCGAACGAGCGCTTCCAAGGACGATTGCAGTTCCTGCACGTAAGACGGAGCTTTTTCATTGATGATAACCACGTCCGCGGATAACTGTTTCATGCGCCAGTATTCATGGGCGCGCAACAACTGCCGAATGATCTCGACGTCATCCGGATCGTCGATACGCGCGAGCACGATGGGCAGATCGCCGGAGATCCCTTGGGCCCAAAGCGTGGTTATATCCAGAGAGCTTGCACTCAACACATCAGGCGAGGGTCGGAGAGAGGAATCCGAATAGAGGACAGCATTCGCCAGCCTCTGAAACAGGTGTGCCTCTTCGGCGCCGATGCCAAGATGGTGAAGCTGGACCTGCGCTTGGGTCCAAGCAAGAGTTAGAGTGCGTTCAAAGGTTCGGCTATCGCGATACTTATCGGCCAGATCCAGCACTTCTTCGCGCGTGGAAGCGACGATGGTGGAAAAAATCAGATGTGCGGTGGTACCTGGCGGAATATGGACGGTACGCCGCAGGCTCATTATGGGGTCGAGTACAGAGCCAACCGAATTCGAAAGAGGGCGGCCGTCAATAATCGACACAGCGTTGCGCAAGGTACGGGCGCGGCCCACGAATTTCGCGCGGTCGGTTTCGAATTGCAAATCTCCTGTGACGGCTCCGTTGACAACCAGAACGTGCGCTGCCCACACAGCAGTTTCCTCGGGGGAACGCTTGCGTCTGGTGGCCAGTATCGCACCTAGATCGGACACGAATTCAGTTTCAACGAACAGGTTCGAGAAGGCAGGTTGCGCCATATCGGCTGCCTGCGAAGTAAGCGAAAGTTCCGCGTAAGAACTCACTTGCACATCACGCGCGCGGACTCCTAAATTCGTGATCGTGACGCGGCGTACTTCGGCATCGTCTTCGGAGGAAACAACCACTTCGAGAGTGGTGGTTAGCGAGCGATCGCGCCGAACAAGTTCGGCGTGATCTTCGTAGAAATTGGCCTCGTAACTATCCGGTTCGACGCCACTGGGCTGATAGCCGGCGGACCACACATTTCCGGTTTGTTCATCGCGCAGGAAAATATAACTGCCCCAGCAATCGCGGGTGAGATCCTCTCGCCAGCGAGTAATGGCAATATCGCGCCAACGGCTATAGCCCGAGCCCGCCGCAGTCAGCATAACGCCGTAACGGCCGTTGGAAAGAAGCTGGGTGCGCGGAGTTGCGTCGTGAGGAGTTGTGAATCGGCGAACCACAGGAGGCGTAAGCTCGCGCACCTTGGCCGCGGCGGAGACTTCCTCGGCGCGAGGACGCGCGACCAGCACGTCGCGAGGAGTGCGCTCCTGCAAAAGAAGCTCGGTGGCACGCACGATAGGTTCGGCGTGGAAGCGTGTTTGCATCACGCCATCGTTGAGCACGTTTGCGGATGACAACAAAGTCATGCCCTGGTGATGCGCCATGTAGGCGCGTATCACCGCAACGTTCTTTCCTTCCGGCAACCGAGAGCCTGTGTAATCCAGAGCCTCATAAAACCCGAACATTCCTTTGCCGCCGGCCTGCCCGAGCCGCTCAAAATTCTTAACCGCAGCGGAAGGTCTAATCATGGAAGCCAGCGCGGTAGCATATGGCGCGATCACGAGATCCTCGCTCAGTCCGCGTTTAAGGCCGAGTCCGGGAACACCGAAACTGGAATACTGATAGGTGAAATCGATATCCCTGGCGTTGTAAGCAGACTCGGAAATCCCCCAGGGCACGCCGCGCTCGCCTCCGTATTCAATTTGCCTAAGAACTATTTGCTCGTAGGTTTGGCTCAGCAGGCTATCAGCCGGCGATCGCATCACCAGCGCGGGCATGAGGTATTCGAACATGGATCCGGACCAAGAAATTAACGCGGAGCCGCGGCCTACAGGTGTAAGGGCGCGCCCGACGCGAAACCAGTGCGAGGACGGAACATCGCCTTTAGCGATGGCAATGAAACTGGTGAGCCGGGCTTCCGAGGCAAGCAAATCGTAGCAATTCGGATCCAAACTTCCGTCGGTGCCCCGGTATCCGATAGAAAAAAGCTTGCGTGAGTGATCGAATAAGAAGCTGAAATCCATGGTCTCGAATAATTTCCCCGCCGTTTGTGCGACGGCGGTTAGACGGCGAGCCACGGATGCAGCGTCGGAGATGGAGTCTTGCATCGCTCGCATGAGCGCAGCCACGCGCGCGAGCACGTCCCTATTTCCGACAGGATCATGGGCCAAACTTGCGCTAAGAGCGGTGAGTTCGCGGATGGCGGCCTCAAATCGTTCCGGAGCATCCGTTAGAGTCGGAAGGCTCCGGAAGAAAGGTTCAATTGCCAGCCATTCGGGAGCCGGCCCCGAGGGACTTTCAGCTAGAGCCACGACTTGCGCGGGATCAAGGCGAAGCCACGGCAGCAGGATTTTTGCATCCTGAATGTGAGATTCCACGCATGCTCTCGCGGCTTCGGCCCAGAATCGAAACTCTGAGTCAGAACTATCTCCCAGCTCTTGCTCGAGAGTTTGTGCGATGTCTGCGACGGTCTGGACGCGATCTCTCAATTCAACGAAGCGCACGGTCCAATCCGAAGGGTCTGACGGAACGGAATCACAGATTGTAGCAACGGCGTCTATCGCGTTACTGAGCTGCTTGCGCGTGACGCTATGTGTGCGCTTGGTATCTGCGATTCGAGCAACAGCTTCGCTCAACAGCCGCAGCGCATCTTCCACTCCAGACAATACGCTACGCTCCACGGGTGATTTTTCAATCATCTCCCTGCAACCGTTGCCGAGCGCCAATAGATGCCCGGCCATATTGCCGCTATCGACGGAAGAGACGTACTTTGGGTCCAGAGGATGAAGATCCCGCGTGTCATACCAGTTATAGAAATGGCCGCGAAATTGTTCCAACCTGTTCATGGTGCGGAAAGTGTTTTCGAGCCGCTCGGTGGCCGCCTGAATTCCAATCCAACCAAAGTCGCGGGCCGCGAGCGTTGAGAGCAAATACAGCCCCATATTCGTCGGCGAAGTTCGGTGAGCAACGATGGGTTTGGGATCTTCCTGGAAATTATCCGGAGGAAGGAAGTTATCCGCGGGTGTAACAAAAGTTTCGAAGAAGCGCCAGGTGCGGCGCGATGCCAGCCGGAGAGCCATGGTATCGGCTGGGGAGAGGGTTTCTACATCCGGAAGGCTTGGAGGAAGGCTAATCCATCGCGCAACCGCGGGCGCAGCAATCCACAGAGCAACAAAGGGAGTTGCAGCAAACAACGAATGGGGCCTTGCAAACAACACAGCGAACAATGCTGCAAGAGCGAACAAGACACTGGCGATCATGCGCTTGTACATGCCCAAAATATTCAAGTCGACGGCAGACTTGGCCTGGGCGGCAGTGACCCACTGCAGTAAATTCCTTCCCGATATGAATATCCTGGCAAGGGTACGCAAAATCGCATCCAACATGAGCCATGCCTGGTAAGCCAACAGAGTGATGGTCAAGCCAATCTGATATAGACCGAGGGCAAGATCCGAAAGGACGCCACGAACGTGGCTGCGCTTGGAGATTCCACCGAGACGCGGATTCAAGCCGATCAGAAAAGGAATCAGTGAGGGAATGGAGACTGTCGCCAGGATAAACCTGGTCCACATCCACGGAGAGATTACCGGCACTAGCCATCCAACGACCAAGGTGAGAAACATGCAGGGCGCGGAAAGAGTCCGGCGCAGATTGTCGAGCATTTTCCAGCGGCTGATTGCCGGAATTTTTATGTTTCTGCGCTCTTCTTTGGATAAACCGCCGCGGCCGAAAATCCAGGGCAGCAGTTGCCAGTCTCCGCGCGCCCAACGGTGCTGGCGTGCGGCTGCAGCTTCATAGTGCGAAGGGAAGTCGTCGAACAGCTCGATGTCCGTTGCCAGTGCAGCACGAGCGAAGATACCCTCGAGCAGATCGTGGCTCAGCAGGGTGTTTTCCTTCACTTTGCCGGCGAGAGCGGCCTCGAATGCATCGATGTCGTAAATTCCCTTGCCGGTATAGGAGCCTTCGCGAAATAGATCCTGGTAAACATCGGAGACAGCGGAGGCGTAGGGATCGATTCCGCTTGGGCCGGAGAAAATTTTCTGGAAGAGCGAGCCTTCGCGCTCGGTGGGCAACGAAGGGGTAATCCTGGGCTGCACGATTGAGTAGCCGTCCACTACGCGGCCTGAGTCTGCAGAAAATCGAGGCCGATTCAAGGGATGGGCCATGGTGCCTACGAGACGGGCGGCAGTGCCGCGAGGCAGGCGTGTGTCTGCGTCCAGGGTAATGACGTAACGCACTCCGGGAACCGATTCCGGCGGAAGGCCTTCGATAGGTATGAAGGTGGTGCTCGCCGAGCCGCGGAGGAGTTGATTGAACTCGTGGAGTTTTCCGCGCTTACGTTCCCATCCCATCCATTTTTGTTCGCGTTCATTCCACACGCGCTTACGATGGAACAGAAAGAAGCGGTCGCCTCCGCCCGGGGGCGGACCGTGGCGCCTGTTTAAATTTGCGATGCTCTCGGCAGCGGTAACCAACAGGTCTTCGTCGCTCGGTAAGCTTTCCGTTGGAGCATCGATCCAGTCCGAGAGCAATGCGAAACGCAAATCGCCGTCGGGGTTCGCCAGGTAATGGACTTCCAGCCGCTCGGCCTGTTCCTTGATTCCTTCCTCGGAGGTGAGCAAGGTCGGAACTGCGACGAATGTACGCAGCTCGGTCGGTATTCCCTCCTTCAACTCGAAGCGGGCCAGCGTGCGCGGCCCCAGCAGATCGGTCACCGCACGGTTGATCAGTGCGATAGCCAAATCCGAGGCAGGAATTGCGGCAAGCAGGCCGAGCAACACGAGATAACCGGTGTGCAATCCCATCTCGCTGGCGTGGAATAGCGGGAACGCTAAGATGACGGCGGTCAGTACCGCGATGGTCCCCAAAAAACCTGGGACCGCTGCGCGGACGTACAGACGGAGAATCCATCGTCTCGAGGGGACGTGAAAATCCAACTCTCGCTCGAAAGACCAACGTCCGTGCGATATCAGGTAATAACCCGGGTCGGAGCGTCTATCGTCCGGCGGCTGGCCGTCGGTACGCTCCGCGCGCGCCTTTTTCGAACGATGCAAGGCGCGTTCGGCAACTTCGATCTCCGTATGTTTCGAGCCGCGCGAAAGATCTTCGATCGCGTGTCGGTAGTAATCGCGCGTGGCAAAATCCATGTCCGCAAAATTACTTCCATCGCGTAAAACCTTGTCTACCAGACTGACGCTTTCGAAAAACACCTGCCAGTCGAACTCCGACATCAGGCGCATGCTGGTGATGATATTGCGCACAGTCACGGTCATCGCGGCTTGTTGCTGGTGCTCGGCGCGGACAATTTCATCCGCTGTGGTGCCTTGGGCGGCCAGGCGCTCGTCCAACCACACGAGAACGGGGCCCACTTTCGGATCCAAATCGCGCAACCGTTGCACGAGTTGAACGGCGAAAGCTCTTTCGAGAGGTTTTTTCTCGAATTCGCGAAGGACGCTGGCCGGAGAAACCATGGCCTGGCCGCCGGTGCCGAGAAGGCCATCGGCGAGCAAGTCGGCGGCTTCGCGAGCGCGGCGGCTGAGCAACAGGCGCTCGGCGATCCTGCGTAGATTCTCGACCAGCACCACTCTGAGCGTGATGGCCACGGCCCAAAGCTCGCCGATGGTCAGCGGCTGCACGCGTTGGTAAGCCGAAACAAAACCGCGGAGCACGTCCGGTTCGAAGCGGCTATCCGTATGGGCCACGAATGCCCAAGCGACACCGAACACGCGTGGGTATCCTTGCAAATGCCCGGAAGCCAATTTTGGCAATTTTTTATAAAATCCAACGGGCAAGTCGTCGCGAATTTCGCGAAGCTGCTCTTCGACAATGTAAAAGTTATCGACCAGCCATTCCGCGGCGGGCGTGATCGCATGCTCTTCTTGAATGGCCTTCGCAGTGGCGCGGTAATATTCCAGCAGGACTCGGCCGTTTTCGGCTACGCGCGGGATAAGCGGGCGACCGTCGTCGGAATCGGTCGTGACGGTCTGAGCGGCGGCAAGACTTTCCGCATGCTGCTCCAGACGCTCGACGCTGAACAGTTCCGCGCGAATCGGCTCGTGAATTTCGACGAATATATTCTGGGGTTGAGTGGCCGTGGCCATTTGTCCTTGGAAATTGTGCTCGTGACGACTAACCGGTGCGCGTTAGAGGCTTATATACAATACAACGCAAACAGCAAGTCCGGGCACTCGAAAGCGATAGAGGACGCGGCCTGAATCAAGTGAGCGATGTGCGTGAGAATCACCGGCCGGGCTTGGTTGTCGGAACCAGATTTGGCGAATTGCCGGAGTCAACTAGCTGGCGCGCCGCAACCCGGAAACGCTCGGTACAGACGTGCAAGGAGCAGGAGATGCGAGCCGCAAGGCTTCCGATCCCTGGTGCGCATCTATTGCCGAGCGCAGAATCCTTTCTATATCGGGCTTTCGGTAGGGATGGCAGATGAAATCGAATGCGCGCATGTTCAAAGCCGCCAGGTAGTCTCTATATTCGTGCGGACACGAAGGGTCGCAAACGATTATCGCCGGAATTTCGACTGGTTGCGATCGTAGGTGTCTGACCACGTCGCGGTAGGTGCCGTCCACAAGCCAAAAGCCGCAGAAGCAGGCGGCCACATTCTCTCTGGAGAGCACGAACTTCACCTCTTCCAAGCCTTTAGCCCACAGAGTTTTCACGGGAAACAACTGGAGGAGACCCGAGATATTCTTTTGAATCTCCAAGTCATTGGTCGCAACCAAGACGCTGGGCTGAGAGTCAAGATCGATAGCTTGCGTGCGACTCGCAGATGCAGTTCTTTCATTGATGGCCGGTGCCTTCATAGTCGCGATTCCTTTCGCCGGTAATCCTCAATCATCAAAGGATTCCTGGAGATACAGCGCGGCAATACTCGGCCATAAGTGCATTTCAATCCATACAGTCAATTCGTTAGGCACCTCCGGAACATCCTGTAGCTGGAGGCGGTTCGTGCGAAAAGGACGTGCGATGCCCGGAAGCGCTACGGCTCGATAATTTGATTACGCACCGCGTAGCGTACTAATTCGCTCACCGTGTGCAACTGAAGCTTGCGCATTATATTGGCGCGATGCGTCTCAGCGGTTTTCACGCTGATATTCAGTGACGATGCCACCTCTTTGCTGCTTTTACCTTCCGCAAGCAATTGAACAATTTCGCGTTCTCGAGAGGTGAGCCGGTCACGCATGGTCTCGGGAGGTTCGGTTCGCGTTTTTCCTTCGTTAAAGTTCGTGAGCATAACTTCGGTGGCGCGAGGCGTAAAAAATGGCTTGTGATTTGCGAGGGTCTCGACCGCGATAATCAGATCGCGATCCGAGTCTGACTTTACGATGTACCCGCGGACCCCGGCTTCGAGAATGTCCCGGATCAGTTGGTCGGAGTAGTGTACCGAGAGAATCAGGACCTCGGTATCAGGCGAGCTCTTTCGAATTCTTTTTGCGGCATCCACGCCGTTTAGGTCGGGCATGCTTATGTCGAGGATGACAACGTCAGGCTTCAGCTCTTCTGCTTTCGCCACAGCCTCACGGCCCGTATGGGCTTCGCCGCATACTTCCCAACCTGCATGCGATTGAAGCAAGGCCTTAATTCCGCGCCGCATGAGATCGTGATCATCTGCGACTAAGATGCGTAACATTTTCATGCTCTCTCCAACAACAGGGGATTTGAACGGGGCCAGGAAGCCCATTTAAACCCAACATGCTGTAGTCACATGAAGGGTGCACTTCGGCATTTAATTCTGGAAAGCACATACAGTCAAGGGTGAAACTGCGGCGGGGACGCGGTAGAGAAGTCAGATCAGGAATGCTGGCCTGCGGCACTTCAAATCATTGGGAAAAAGGGGACAACATTAGAAGATCGCGAGATTTGCCTTTTACATGCGCTCAGCCAGGCACTCGCGCAATTGCTGCCGAGCTCGCGAGAACCTCGTTTTTACTGCCGACTGGGAAAGTTTCAGTGTTGTGGCGGCCTCTTTTGCTTGCCACTCCTGCAGTCCCAGGAGCCGAACCACGACCCGGGATGTATTTCCTAGCCCCTCGATGGCTCGGTGAAGAGCGCGGTGATCCTCACGCTTTGAATACAAGATTTCGGGATGATAAGCGTCCCCGGCGCTCAAGGTTTCCACCGGATTCAGTTCTTCGCCCGTATTGTTCTCATACGAGAGATAGTGGTCCTCTGAGCGGCGCTTACGAACTTTTATTAACGCTTCATTCATGGCGATCCGCGTCAGCCAACTGGAAAAGCGGGACTGGCCGCGGAACTGATGTAGATGAGCGTAGGCATTCAATAAGCTCTGTTGCGAGGCGTCCTCGGCATCTTCCCGGTTCCGAGTGATCTTTAGTGCGACGTGATAAGCCTTTCGAATATAGGGCTGGATTAAATCGGCAAAGGCATCGTCGTCTCCGGCTTGAGCGCGCTTCACTAGTTCCAGTTCCTCGACACAATAAGACGGATCTGCCCCCGTCCCTCTAGGGAAAGGCTGCTTTTCTTTAGACACTTTTCGATCGCAATCCACTGGACCCCTCTTCGCCTGATGGCCGACGCTGAAGTGCATGGAACAAATGGAAAACGGCCTGCTCCACACAGCTCATTTGTATGCGGCCAAAGTAGTCGAATCCCGGGGCTAGGTCTATCGGCGGCATCCTGTACCGCCAGAGGGTTATTCCTGTATCTGTCTGAAGATAGTTGCTTACTTCGGAGTGCTGAGCAGGCCGGTTGAAGATTGACCCGAAAGACTACAGTAAGCCGTTTAGTACCCTTCCAGAAGTTCCCACATCATCTCCAGCGTTAACGGTATGTGCGACCAGGCGAACTTATGTTCCTATGGAGTGGGTCACTGAAGGAAAGCGGAGGGGACCTTGAAACCACATGTACTTAAGCTCGCGCTAGGCATCTTCGTATGTACCGGGGCTGTATTGAGCGCCAGCGGCGCGACTACGAGCGCCATCGGCTTGGCCCCGAATCCAGTGGCGGATTCCCTGCCTTTCGCGGCCTTAATTGGACTAATTGCTCTTGGCGCGATTCTCGTTTTGCGGAAGATGATTCGAGATTTGTTCTAATCTCTCAAGTTTGACCTCGTTTCAGAGTCCCTTCAAGGCGCCGAACGGCGGGTTCCAGACGTTGTCTATTCTTCCAAAAGTCGGCCCAAAGGTCTCCGAGCTTGTCTATACGGCGGCGTATGGAGAAGAGGTTCGACGTCTCCGGAGCAATTTTTTCGGATAACTCGTCAAAGCTTATAGGTGTTGAAACAGGAGCGTGCGGAAACGCCCTCACCGAATAAACGGACGCCAGGGATTGCCCCGAAGAATTTTGATGTGCGTCGATATAGATGGAGCCCTTTGGGCGATTTCGTACCGTTCTATCCGAAGTGATCAGCTCCGGGTGATCTTGCGCGATGAGCGAAGCAATGGTCTGTACGAACTGCCTCACTTGCTCGTAGGTGTAAATCCGTTCAATGGGAAGGAAAATATGCAATCCAGTGGCGCCGGAAGTTTTTAGAAATACTTTCATTCCAATTTCTTGCAACTTCGAGGCTAATAGTTTTCCGAGTTTAACCACCGAGGCGAAGGGCGTGCCTTCGGTGGGATCCAAATCGAAGAACATGTAGTCGGGATGCTCGAGATCGTCGGTGCGCGCTGACCACGGGTTATGATCGATGCATCCAAGGTTCGTCAGGTAAAGCAGGCTGGCTCGATCGTTGGCGACGAAATACCGGATCGCCTTCGATTTGCTCTCGGACTCGATGGCGACTGTTTTGATCCACTTTGGGGCGCCCTTGCCTGCGTCCTTTTGAAAAAACGCCTGGCCTTCGATTCCGTTTGGGTAGCGGCGCAATACTAGAGGCCTGTCCTTTAAGAACGGCAGAAGTAAAGGCGAGATATAGTTGTAATACGCCAGCAAATTTCTCTTGGTGTATCCGTCGCCCGGGAAATAAACCTTATTGAGATTGGTGAGGCGCAAAGACACACCATCAACTTCAACGTGGACTTCCGGCTGCGAACCGCGATCGAGTTCGTTCGCGATCGCTGCATCAGTTTTGAGAACGGTTAGCGAAGCAGCAGAAGCCGCGGGATTCTTGCTCTTAGGTTCTGGCCGTTCGAGAGTTATCTGACGGCTGGATATTGCCGGCTTGGTTTTCTTCTTTGCAGTGCCCGCTTCCACGGACTTCGTCTCCTTCTCAAAGGTGCAATCCTTCGGGTCGTGGTCTTCTTGCAACCCCAGAAATGTGGGCTGGCGCAAGTGGCGTCCGTCAGTCCATCCTCCATATTTCACCCGCGCTACGAGCTGAGGTTTCACCCAGTAAGCTTTCTCGCGGGTGACCGGCTTCGCGGCGAACGGGCACTTTTCCGTTTGTAGCGCCTTTAGCCGCGAGGCGAGCCGTTTTTGAAATGCGCCGGAAAACCCGCTTCCAGCTCCGCAAATGAATTCGAGCTTCTTGCCATCATAAAGTCCCAAGAGAAGAGCGCCGAAATATTGCCGGGTGCCGCGCGGATCAGTCCAGCCACCCACGACCGCATCCAATTCGCGGACTAATTTGAATTTCAGCCAAGCCGTGGTGCGTCCTTCGGGATAGGGACTGTGAATCTGTTTTCCCAAGATTCCTTCCAAATTCTTTTCGAGAGCCAGTTCGTACAATTCCTTTCCTTTTTCGATTTCATGATCAGAGTATCGGATGATTTCGTCGGTACGAAGAATTTGTCTCAGGAGTGCCTTGCGTTCGAGCAGGGGCGCTGGGCGAAGGTCGTAACCGTCACAATAAAGAATATCGAAGACATAATAAACCACAGGAACTTGGTTCATGAGTTCAACGCTTGGATTGATGACGGAAAATCGCTGTTGCAAACGCTCGAAGTCGCTGCGGCCCTCGCGATCCAGGGCCACGATCTCGCCATCAAGCCAGACGTCATGTCCGTTGGTGTGTGCCGCCAAGCCGGCTAGCTCCGGATATTCGCCGGTGACGTCGCGATGGGATCGCGACCACAATTGAACTTTACCCTGTTGCACGCGGGCCAGCGCGCGCCCGCCGTCCCATTTGATTTCGAAGAGCCACGCCGGATCCGAAAACGGGCGGTCGGACAGTGTCGCAAGGGCAGGCGGAATCCAGTCTGGCATCGCCGCCCGCCGCGCAGCTTTCGGAAACTTCTCATCGGTCTTTTTCCCTGGAGTGGCTTTTTTGAGATTGGTTGCCGGGCGATTGGAGATCCACTTCTTCTTCGGGCCTTTGCTCCCCGGAAGGACCGATCCCGCGTGGTCGTCAATCTTCCAACTGTCGCTGGCGGATGAATCGCGGTGTTTGATCATCAGCCATTCTTCTTTTCCGGGCTGGCGGCTGCGGATCTTTACCAGCACAAAACTTCCAGTCAGTTTTTTCCCGTGCAGGATGAACTTGAGCTCGCCACGGTCGAGCTGCTGTTGCGCCGGTAGGTTTCCTTCCACTTCAAAAGTGCCGTTGTCCCAGACGATCACGTCGCCCGCGCCATAATTTCCCTGGGGGATCTCGCCTTGGAATTTCGCGTACTCCAGGGGATGATCTTCGGTCTGGATGGCAAGCCGCTTATCCCCGGGATTCATCGACGGGCCTTTCGGAACGGCCCAGGATTTCATCACACCGTTTACTTCCAGGCGAAAATCGTAATGAAGGCGGCGAGCGTGGTGTTCTTGAACAACGAACGTAGACCCGTTCCGGGATAGTCGGCCTCCAGCCGGTTCGGGAGTGGCGTCAAACCGCCTCTTCCGCTTGTATTCTGTGAGCGCCATCGGCCGATTATACGGGCGTAGCGCCGACGGGGAAGAACTGAAATCGCGGCTACATCATCTTTTCGTAACGGCTACAGGCTTGTCCCTATGGGCTTTACGTCGCATTATCTGTATACGGGTAAATTACGCTGGAGGTTCGAAACCGATGGCATCGTCTGCTTGGAAGGGTTTTGTTACGTTCGGATTGATTTCCATTCCGGTCAAACTGTATCCGGCTGCACGTAGCTCCCGAGTGGGCCTTCACCAGCTTCACGCAGTGTGCAAGACGCGGCTTCGCCAGCCGCTATTTTGCCCAACATGTAACCGCATTGTGGAACGCTCGGAAGTAGTGAAAGGGTACGAATACGAAGATGGAAAGCATGTGGTGATCGATCCGGAGGAAATCAAAAAGATAACGCCCGAATCCGCGAGGGCCATGGAAATTCTTGCATTCGTAAAAGAATCCGAGATCGATCCTCTGTTTTTCGATTCGTCTTACTTTCTGGTTCCCGAAGACCAAGGCAAGAAAGCTTACAAGTTGCTGCTGAAAACGATGGAAGACAAGGATCGCGTTGCCATTGCCAAGCTCACGATGCACCAGCGCGAGTACACCGTCTTCCTGCGGCCGTACGACCACGGCATCGCCCTTCACACCATGTACTTTGTCAACGAAATTCGCGAAGCACCCGGATACGGCAAGACCGACAACGTAAAACTTACCCCGCAAGAAATAAAGTTGGCCGAGCAACTTGTCGATAATCTATCGGAAGAGTTCCAACTGAAGAAATATCACGATGAATTTGAGACTCGGCTTCGCGCTCTGATCGAGGCGAAACAGAAAGGGCGTGAGGTTACTGCCGCCCCTCATCCAGGGCGAGCGCCTGTGATTGACATGATGACTGCGTTGAAAAAAAGCCTGGAGAGGACCGCGGGAGGCCGGAAAGCTCCTCTGTATTCGACAAAGGAAGCTTCGGCGCAGGAAAAAAGGACGCGGCGCAAAGCCGGTTAGAGAGAGGATTCTTCTTATCCTCGGTTGATTTTTATGGCGACTAGAACGTCCAGAGATTCGGCAAACTTTCCTCCGGTGGTGACGGCGGTGGTATGCGTCGCCGCTCTTTATTTTGCCAGGTCGGTGCTGGTTCCCATCGCTCTGGCAGTTCTCTTCGCTTTCCTCCTCGCGCCGCTTGTGAATCTTTTGCAGAAAGCACATCTGGGAAGGACGGGGCCGGTAATCTTCGTCGTTCTTCTGATGGCCGGACTTTTAACGGGCCTCGGATGGCTCGTCTTCAATCAAGCGATCAGTCTGGCGACTCAAATTCCGAACTACAAGACCACAATCTCCAGAAAAATTGAATCTTTCCGAGGAGTAAGAGAAACCGGGATTGGCAAAGCGGAGGCAACAGTAAACGAATTGGGCAAAGAATTGTCGTCCACGATTGAAACACCGTCTCCGGACGAGACGAATGACCAAAGTCAGAAAAGCAAACACACATTACTTCCCGGTGGCAGCATCGCGCATCCCGTTCCGGTCGAAGTTGTACAGCAGAACAGTCCTATCGCATCCGTTCGCGAGCTGCTAGGCCCGGTGGTGGGTCCGCTTGCAACGTTGGCAATTGTGATGGTGTTTACCGCATTTATTCTCCTGCGCAGCGAAGACCTTCGCGATCGCCTCTTCGCGTTGGCCGGGCTAAACAGATTCCATGTCACAACCCAGGCTTTCGACGAGGCTACCCAGCGAGTGGGCCGATATTTATTTTTTCAATTCCTGATGAATCTAGGCTACGGCACGTTGTTCGGAGCAGCTCTTTATTTTATTGGCGTGCCGAACGCTTTCCTTTGGGGAGTGCTCTCGGCGCTACTTAGATTCGTTCCGTACCTAGGGACCATGATGGGTGCGGCGATGCCGATTTTGCTGTCGCTCGCCGTTTTTGATGGGTGGGCAAAGCCGCTCATGGTGTTCGGAGCGTTCGTCGTCATTGAACCACTCACGTCTTATGTCGTCGAACCTCTCGTGTATGCGGCGCAGACTGGGGTTTCGTCCCTGGCCATCTTAGTGGCAGCGATTTTTTGGGCCGCGTTGTGGGGTCCCATCGGCCTCCTGCTCTCTACGCCCTTGACCGTGTGCATCGTTGTGATTGGCCGTTACATTCCGCAGTGGGAATTCCTGAGCGTCCTCTTGGGCGACCAACATGTGCTGGGAACGGAAGTACAGCTCTATCAAAGGCTCCGTCGAATGGACGCAGAGGGGGCACGGCGCGTGGTTGAAGAGTTTCTTAAGGAAGGTTCGATCGAAAAACTATACGAGGCTGTTATTACGCCGGTGCTGATTTTTATAGAGAAGGATCGAGCAGATATAGGATTGGGCGACGCGGGCGAACAATTTGTGTTTCACACTTTAAAGGAAATTATCGAGGAGCTCACGCTGCAGCCGGAGGTAGAGACGCGACCTGAGGAACTTGATGCGGAAGTGAACATCGAGTCGCTCTCGACTGTCGTAACAGCCGGGAATAAAGATGTTGCGGGTTGCGCGGTGGCTTGCATACCTTCCCGTGATGAAGGGGATGAAATTCTTGGAATGATGCTTGCGCACTTGGCAACTCGGGCGGGTTACAACGCGCAAGTTGTGGTTCCAGGATCGCTCGAAGATATGATGGAAGAAGCCGCCGAACAACACTGCGAGGTGGTCTACGTTTCGGCGCTGCCCCCTTACAGTGTTTATAACATCCGCAGACTTTATAAGAAGCTCCGTGTTCGGTTTCCAAAGTCGAGGATCGCGATTGGCCTGTGGGGCTTCGCCGGAAACCTCGAGGCGATGAGGGCACGTTTGGGACTCGTTGAAACGGACATGATCGTCGGCACTCTTTCCGAAGCTACGGGCCAAGTTCCATCCCTTACCGAGGCTGTTACTCAATAGCCGATTTCCTTGAGAGCGTTTCCCTACAGAATCGATTTTGACCGACTACAGCATTTGCCCGATAGACAGGGATATAAACATGCTAAATACTGCCCACCCGTGTCGGACGCCAAGACCAACACTTCGGCTCTGTTCTGTGCCTCGTCCGATTCTTCGGGCGACAAGACTAGTCTTTCGGGGCATAAAAAAACGATTCGAATTCTGATTGCCGACGACCACGAAGCCGTCCGGCGAGGTTTACGCTCAGCCCTTGCGGCGGCTGGTTGGGAAGTCTGCGCCGACGTAGTGAACGGAAAAGATGCGGTGGAAAAAACGGCGGAGCTGAACCCTGATTTGATCATCCTGGATATCAGCATGCCGGTAATGGGCGGTTTGGACGCGGCGCGCTTGATCCGCCGGGCAAATCCGAACGCCAAGATCGTTGTTTTCACCATGCACGAATCGCAGCAAATAAAGGACGAAATCGCGCGTATCGGCATTCAGGCTCATGCGGTGAAATCGGCGCCGATGAAACAGCTATTGGAGACTATCAAGAGTGTGCTCAGTCCGGATGGACCACTCAATTAAGAAGTAGCTTCTGAGATCAACCCTCAACGGACCCCGTCAGTGAAAATCGTGTGAAGTGGTTTCGGCCCGCGTGATACCCAATGGCTGAACGCTTTCGGCTTTCACTGAAATTACCCCGTCCTGATTTTGCAGTTTTCCCTCGACGAGCAGAAATTGCTGGTGAACTATCACTACATGATATTTCTCGAATAGCTGCGGCGTAATAATCGCATTCGAGATTCCCGTTTCATCTTCCAGGCTCAGAAAAACAAAACCCTTTGCCGTTCCGGGACGCTGGCGTGTGATCACTCCCCCTGCAATCTTGACGCGCATACCATCCGGCAGATGGGTAAGTTCAATGGCCGAGCGAACACCACGCCTCTTCATTTCGACGCGATGGTGGCCCATGGGATGAAGGCCAACAGTCATTCCCGTGCCACGAAAATCTGCAACTAATCTTTCTTCTCCCGTCATGGCCGCCAGCGGAGACTGCATCGCCGAAGAAATCAAAGCCGCTTCCGTGCTGCCGTTTATTGGTTCTTCTTCCGCTCCTTCCGTCTCTTCGAGCAATGGCCCCGGCCGTCTGGCCGCGCGTTCGATTTGCCATAAAGCATCTCGCCGATGGACTCCGTGCTTGCCGGCGATAAAATTCAAGGCGCCAATTTCCGCCAACGTCGTAAGTTCCGACTTTTGAATCATAGGGACGCGAAGCTTTAAATCTTCGATAGAAAGAAACGGGCGCATAGCGCGCTGGGCTACAAGTTCCAAAGCCACATCGCCGCGCAAACCTTTCACATACCGCAATCCCAGCCGCACGCAGAAGCCCTGGCTGTCTTTTTCAAGCTTGCACAGCCAGTCCGAGCAGGTTACATCGATAGGCTTCACTTTCAGGCCGTGCCGTTGAGCATCTCTTACCAGCGTGTCGGGCTGATAAAATCCCATAGGCTGATTATTCAAAATGGCGGCGGTGAAAGCAGCCAGATAGTGGCATTTCAAATAAGCGCTTGCGTAGGCGAGCAGGGCAAAACTTGCGGCATGGGATTCAGGAAACCCATACAAGGCGAAAGAAGTGATGGACTGAACGATCTTTTCCTGCGCCACGGGTGCTATTCCATTTTTATCCATCCCGCAACGCAGTTTAATCTCTATTTTTTTCATGCGCTTTTCTGAACGCTTGAAGCCAAGTGCGCGGCGTAATTCTTCAGCTTCGCCTCCGGTGAATCCAGCGGCAATCATGGCCATGCGCAGTAATTGCTCTTGAAATAGGGGCACACCTAAAGTGCGCTCGAGGACAGGCTTGAGCGAAGGATGAAGAAAGTCCACGGACTCGCGTCCTTGGCGGCGCTTCAAATAAGGATTGACCATCTTCCCCACAATCGGCCCCGGCCGGATAATCGCCACCTGCACGACTAGGTCGTAAAAACATTCAGGCCGCAGGCGGGGCAAACAGGCCATTTGCGCATGGCTTTCCACCTGAAACATTCCGATCGTATCTGCTTTTTGAAGCGTGGAGTAAACGACGGGATCATCCGCGGGCAAACGTCCTAAATCTATTTCTTCGCCGTAATCCGTCTTGATTATCTGCAGGCAATCTTCCAGCACGGCCATCATGCCAAGTCCAAGAAGGTCTACTTTCACGATACCCATATCGGCACAATCATCCTTGTCCCATTGCACTACCACGCGGCCCGGCATGGTCGCCTGTTCCAGCGGAACGATCGAATCCAATTGGCCCTGGCATACCACCAACCCTCCGGAATGCTGGCCCAGATGGCGCGGCAAATCCTGAAACTGAAGGCAAAGTTCAAAAAACTTGCGAATCTGCGGATGATGCATATCAAATCCGGCATCTCGAAATTGCCGCGCGAGAGTGTCGTTCGCATCCTTGTATTCCCAGGCGCCAACCAGGCTGGTTAAACGGTTCAATGTTTCGGGATTAAAAGACAGCGCTTTGCCTATCTCACGTGCGGCGGAGCGCCCGCGATAGGTGATGACGTTTGCCGTCATCGCCGCTCCCAATTTTCCGTAGCGTTCATATACATACTGAATCGCTTGTTCCCGCTGGTCTCCGCTCGGAAGGTCGAGATCGATGTCCGGCCACTCTCCGCGCTCTTGGGAAAGAAACCGCTCAAAGAGAAGACCCATTTTCACGGAATCGACGGCGGTGATGCCCAGCGCATAGCAGACCGCGCTATTCGCCGCAGATCCGCGGCCTTGCACCAGAATGCCGCGCTCACGGCAAAAGCGGACAATGTCCCATACGATCAGGAAGTAGCCTTCCAGACGGAGCTTTTCAATCAGGTTCAGTTCACGCTCGATCTGCAACCTCGCTCGTTCGTCATTTGGTCCATAGCGTGAAATCATGCCGTCATGAGCTCGTTGCCGCAGAAAATGGATTTGCGGTTTGCCGTCGGGCACCGGATATTCCGGAAATTTATAACCTAAATCTTTCAGGGTAAATCGCAGGCGCGAAGCAAGGGTTTGAGTGTTCGCTATGGCTTCGGGAAGATCTGAAAATAATTTCGCCATTTCATCAGGCGTTTTCATATGAAGCTCGGAATTGCGCGCAAGCAGGCGGCCGGCAGTTGCGAGCGTGCGGTGATGCCGGATGCAGGTGAAGACGTCCAGCACCTCGCGCCGTTCAGGCAACGCATGGCGCACGCCATTCGTGGCAAGTAGCGGAAGGCCTAACTTTTCCGCAATTTCGATAGCGGCATGATTTCTTGCTTCTTCTTCGCGCAGAAAATGCCGCTGTAGCTCGACATAAACATTTTGTTTCCCGAATATTTCGCATAACTCTCGAACGCATTCCGTTCCGCTTTCGATTCCTCCTTCTGCTAAAGCATGGGCCAGCGGGCCTTCCTCGCTTCCTGTGAGGCACACAAGTCCACCGGCGTATTCGGCCACTTCCGCGCTTGAAACATTCCCTTTGCCCTTCGGCGCACGCAATTTCATTTTCGTGATCAAGCGGCAAAGGTTCTGGTAGCCTTTGCGCGATTCCACGAGCAATGGGTAGCGCCAACCTTCTGCGGAGGTGACTTCGGCGCCCATGTGAGCGCGAATGCGGCTTTTCTCAGCAGCTAGATAAAAACGAGGCGCGCCATAGACTCCGTCTCGATCCAGCAAAGCCATGGATGCCATTCCATATTCCTTGCACACTGCTGCCAATTCTTCCGGCAAGGAAGCGCCTTCGAGAAAACTGAAGGCGGAGCGAGCGTGAAGTTCTGTGTACATCAGTCGTATCTTCCTCGCGCGAACCAGGCAGCGCGGACCGAGTCGTAATAGATGCGATAAAGCCCGTCTTGCGTGCGCGGGCTTGAAGCTCGTTCGTTGCGACTGCGCGCAGAGGAATCAAAGCGGATATCGACCTCCCATTCATCCTGCTGCCAGGTGTCTTCGCGCCACCAATCGCCAGAAGTTCGCCACGGCCCCGAAACCGCAACAATATTCCCGCGCATACCGCGAAAATAAATGCGTGTGGGAAAATCGTCTTGCAGCTCAACCTTCGCTTGCACTTCAGGCCTGAAGATACGGAATGCAGTGGCGGCGTGGCGTGACGCCGATGTGTCTTCTTGGCGAGTCTGCACTTTGGCAGCAACTCCTCTTTTTTGCGGGATTTTCGATTCGTCGCTGGCAGGGACGAAGCGCTTCATTCGAAATTCCCCGGGGCGATGGGTGTCAACCAATTCGGGCGAACCAATATTCGCATTGCCGACCAGATTCGCCAGCCGGCCAATCGTCAGCTCTAATTTTTCCGGATCCGGGCAGCTCGGAAGAAACAGGCCACCCTGCGCCGCGCGCGGATGAGCCGGCTCAGCAGAGAGAATAATTTTTACAATCGATGCGTGCGGAGGGTCGGATTGCAATTGCAAACGGAGGAGCTTCAAAAGCATCTTCGAATCCCGCATGGGCACGGGCAAACCTAGAACCTTCTCGTACGTTTTGGGAGCGAGCTTGGGAGGAGAATTCTCACTCAATACTTGGAAATCTTTTTCGAAAGAATCCTCCAAATCAAACCGCGAGCGAATGGCACATGCTGCCAGCGCACGCGCTTCCAGCCGCGCGCACAATTGATCGAGCAAGCGGCCTAGCAAAAATGCAAGAGGCTCCAGCTCCGCGACGGCGAAGTCGAGTGCCATTTCTTCTTCGAAGCGCACACCCGGCTCTGCCAACACAATCGAACGCAAACTCACGCCCCGTGCCAATTCGTGGAGGCGAACTCCTTCCTGTCCCAGCCGTTCTGACAATTGCAGCAGAGGGAGCGCCGCCAGCGCTGCACAGTTGCGCACACCCCAGCGCTCCAACGTTTCAAGAATTTCCGTGGAGGGCAAAAGCGCGCGCACGGGCAGCCCGCCCAAACGCTTCGCTTCTTCTCCTGAAGCAATCAAAGTAATCCCAGGGAAACCGCGCGCGGCGTGGAGAGCAACTTCCAGATTGGAAGACACTGCAACATGCGCGATCAAGCCCAGACTGGATGCATGGCGCATCAACCGCCTAGCGATATTTTCCTCGCTTCCGAACAAGGAAGTCAGGCCGGCAATATCAAGAATAATGGTGTCCGGCGCCGTGTCTTCCATGCGCGGAGAAACAGAAGCTCCCAGATCGAGCAACGCTGCATGAGCGGATTTTTCCTGCAATCGAGAACGCTGGCGAATTTCCACAACGCAAAATTGTGCTGCTTGCGATTTCGCCATGCCTAATTCGATTCCTGCCTGCAACGCTGCTTCGTTGGCTGCAATCACGTTCCATATCGGAGGAGTTCCATCCACAAGTACAACCGCGCGAGCACGCAGAGTGGGTTCCGCGCGCATTACGGCTTGTACCAGGAAATTGGGGACGTGAATGGAAGCGAATGCCATAGAAATTCGATTTCAGTAGCGGTAAAACTCTCCAGGATTTCTTGCGTTCATTTCCGCGCTGATTCAATTCGCGCAATACTTAAATAATCCCGCATGGCATTTGTTTCGAAGACTTCTGTGCGGCCTGCTGAATCGAAATGCTTTTTAAGACCATTGGGAGCACTTGACTGCATGCGAGAACGAAGCAATTCAGCGCGAATGCCAAGGCCATCGAATAGCCATGAAGATGGGGATCTGAAAATTTCCGCAGCATGAGTTTCCAGTGTTGTGGACCATCGCGCTGGCTCCGCTTCCATGCGCAGAACCAGGGAAGCGCACGTTTTTGCATTGGACTCCGGCTCCAGAACGACCAAAATCGTTGGTGTATCCTCCACTGCGCGCCGAAAACGAAACCAGACGTCCAGCGGAACGTGGCGCAGCACCTCCGCGCGCATATCGCTTAGATCGAGCGCAATGAAGCCAAAGCCGCCGCCTTGCAAAAGCAGATCCGTAGCGCGCAAAGTTTGTTCAATGTTCCGGCATCGCACCCAGAGTAATTGCTTCAGTTCCACGCCGGCAGCTTCCGCGGAGTGTGGATCGAAAGCGTCGCATCCATCTATCAGCGCGCAGGCTTCTGCGTGAGCGGTTCTGGCAGCTAAAGCGGAGAACAGCAAACTTGTCCGCCCGGAACAGGCTGGGCCAAAAATTTCCGTCAGCGCTCCACGCGGCAAACCTCCGGCCAGCGAATCAATTTCCGCGATCCCGGTGGAAACAGTTTCAACTACATGACGATCGCGATACGTAAATGGAGCGGCGACACGCCCAGCCAGGGCAAGTTCGACTTTGGAGCGCAAAGTAGCGAGATTTGCAGCCATAGCGGATCTGGGGGAAGAAATTGGCGATTTACAGTTTTCGCTTTTTCTTCGCCTACGGAAATTCTCTACGAATCTTCCGTGGTTGTCAACTCTCAGAGTGCAGCGGAGTTCGCTCTGTGAAAAGGTTCATCGCGAATCGAAGGAGGGGGCGGCATTGAAAAGTAGCCCGTCGGAGTTTTTTTGCATCTGAATGAAAATTGAAGCACAATATATTGGTAATCGTTTTAGCAGCTCTTCCTTTCTTGCAGGCATATCATGAGTGAAACCGCATTCGCCGTTCCGTCTCCAACTGGCCTCGAATGGGCTCATCCCCTCGTTCAGGAGTGGTTTGTCTCCAAGTTCGGCACTCCGACTGAACCGCAGGAACAGGGTTGGCCACACATTCTCGGCGATAAAACCACGCTGATTTGCGCTCCGACTGGTTCAGGAAAGACGCTGGCGGCGTTTTTAGCTTGCATCGACCGGCTGGTGCGCAAGGCGCTGGCGGGCGAGCTGGAAGATAAGACTGAAGTTTTGTATATCTCGCCCCTAAAGGCGCTCAGCAACGACATTCAAAAAAACCTGGACACACCACTGGGCGAAATTCTGCTGCTAGCCCGAGAGCGCGGGTTTTTGATGCCGGAAATCCGAACGGCCGTGCGGACCGGCGACACGCTGATGCACCAACGCCGCGCCATGCAGAAGCGGCCTCCGCACATCCTGGTCACCACTCCGGAATCTCTTTACATTTTGCTCACGGCTGAGAAGAGCCGCGAAATCCTTCGTACGGTCAAGACTGTGATCGTGGATGAAATCCACGCCATCGCCGACGACAAACGCGGTGCGCACCTTTCTCTTTCGCTCGAACGCCTCGATGCCCTCACCGGAAATCAGTCAACTCGCATTGGTCTTTCCGCTACTCAGAAGCCCATCGAGTTGATCGCTAATTTCCTTGCCGGAAATGAGCGGCCCAGCCCTGCAATCATCCAGATTTCGCAGCGGCGCCATTTGGATTTGGCAGTCGAAGTTCCCGCCAGCGAGCTTGGGCCCGTGGCTTCGAACGAGATGTGGGAAGAGATTTACAAGCGCATCGCCGATCTCGTGCTCGCAAATCGTTCCACGCTGATTTTTGTTAACACCAGGCGGCTCGCGGAGCGCGTGGGCCATCATCTTGCCGCGATTCTCGGCCAAGATGCTGTGGCTTCGCACCACGGAAGCCTCTCTCGTCTGCGGCGGCTCGCGGTAGAGGGAAAACTGAAATCCGGAGAAATACGCGCGCTCGTTGCGACCGCCTCGCTTGAATTGGGGATTGATATCGGAACAGTTGATCTGGTCTGCCAGATCGGCTCACCGCGCTCGATTGCAACTGCATTGCAGCGTATTGGGCGGGCGGGACATTGGCGCGGCGCCGTGCCGAAAGGTCGCTTGTTTGCTACAACCCGCGACGAGCTGATCGAATGCGCGTCGCTGGTGCGCTCGATTAATCGCCTGGAGCTGGATCGCATCCTTATTCCAGAATGTCCTCTCGACATTCTTGCGCAGCAAATAGTGGCAGCCTGCGCTGCTGACGATTGGCCGGAAGACGATTTATTCGCGCTCGTTCGCCGCGCTTATCCCTATCGTAATCTCGCGCGAAAAGATTTCGACGAAATTATCGAAATGCTTTCGAATGGCATCGCAGCGCGCCGGGGCCGATACGGCGCTTATCTCCATCGCGATCAAGTAAATAACCGTCTGCATGGACGGCGTGGCGCCAGGCTCGCGGCCATCACCAGCGGCGGTGCGATTCCCGATAATGCTCTTTACACCGTCATCGCGGAGCCGGAACACCTCGTAGTTGGCACCGTGGATGAAGATTTCGCGGTCGAAAGCCTGCGCGGCGATATCATTCTTCTCGGAAACACTTCGTGGCGCATTCGCCGCGTGCAATCCGGCTCCGTTTCCGTGGAAGACGCCAAGGGCGCGGCTCCCAGCATTCCTTTCTGGCTGGGTGAAGCTCCTTCGCGCACCATGGAACTTTCCGAAGAGATTGGCGAAGTAAGAAAGAAAATCGACTCGCTTACCGCGGGCGTCTCTCCGGGCTACGTTCGCGGGACCCTTCCTCAGGCTGCGGCAGCCGTGGATTGGCTAAAACAGGAATGCGGACTCGATCGATCCGGCGCCGAGCAGGCGGTTGAATATATCGTGACTGGCCGCGCGGTGCTGCGCGCCGTTCCTACTCACGACACCGTAATCGCGGAACGATTTTTCGACGAAAGCGGCGGCATGCAGCTTGTGATTCATGCGCCCTTCGGTGGGCGTATCAACAAAGCTTGGGGCTTGGCGCTGCGAAAACGATTTTGCCGCTCGTTCAATTTCGAATTGCAGGCTGCGGCTACCGACAATGGCCTGAATATCTCTTTGAGTGACCAGCACAGTTTTCCTCTGGGTGACGTCTTTCACTTTCTCCAGTCTGCGACTGTCGAACCTTTGCTTGAACAGGCGGTGTTGGCGTCGCCGATTTTCGCTACCCGATGGCGCTGGGTCGCAGGGCGTGCGCTTGCGCTGCTTCGTTTTATGGGTGGAAAGAAAGTTCCGCCACAGATTCAGCGCATGCGTTCCGACGATCTCTTAGCTGCCGTATTTCCCGAGGCGCTCGCTTGCCAGGAAAATATCCAAGGTGAAATTGTGATCCCCGATCATCCGTTGGCTCGCGAGACGATGAAAGACTCCCTCACGGAAGCCATGGACATCGAAGGGTTGAAGAATGTTTTGGATCGAATAGCTTCGGGCAGTATCCGCTGCATCGCGGTGGAGACTCCCGTTCCTTCACAGTTTTCACATGAAATTCTTAACGCGAATCCGTACGCCTATCTGGATGACGCTCCACTCGAGGAGCGCCGAGCTCGCGCCGTCGAAATGCGCCGCATGTTGCCCGAAGCTGTGCTTTCCGAAATTGGCCGCCTGGACCCAGCGGCAATCGCGCAAGTCCGCGAAGAAGCGTGGCCCGACGTGCGCGATGCGGACGAGCTCCATGATGTGCTGCAAACCCTGGTCGCGATTCCGCAGCCTGAGATTTCAAATTCCGATTCGTTTGAGACAAACGGCCAGGGCGGCACGCCGACGTTACAACAGCTTGCAGGTAAATCCGCTGCGCAGTGGATGGAATATTTCGATCTATTGAGCCAAGCCCACCGCGCGGCGAGAGCTTTTGTGGGCGACCGGATCTACTGGGTCGCGGCAGAAAAGGCTTCCACATTTGCGGCGTTGTTTCCCGAGGCGGGTGTGGATTCTGCGCTTCCGAAAATCGAAGCTCATGTGGTTTCGCGAGAAGATGCGCTGTTCGCGTCGATCACTGGATGGATAGCCCACGTTGGCCCCATCACAGCCACGGCTTTGAGTGATTTCCTGGGCTTCGCCATTTCCGACGTCGACAAGACTTTGCTGCGCCTGGAAGCCGCCGGGTCCATCCTGCGTGGGCGCTTCACGGACGGTTCGAGCGAAGAAACGGAGTGGTGCGAACGCCGCCTGCTCGCGCGTATTCACAAAATGACGCTCGGCGCGTTGCGCAGCCAGATTCAGCCGGCGAATGCGGCCCAGTTCATGCGCTGGTTATTGCGCTGGCAACATGTCGCGCCCAGCAGCCAGCTGCTCGGCGAACGCGGCACTCTGGAAGTTTTGCAGCAGCTGCAGGGTTATGAAGCTCCTGCCAATGCATGGGAGCGGCAAATTCTTAGTAGACGAATCGCGGACTATGATCCGCAAACTCTCGATCGGCTTTGCCTCACAGGAGCGGTCGGCTGGGGCCGCCTATCGCCGCATCCTGCAACGTACGAAGATCAAAACAGCATCGGCCGCCGCGTAATTCCCACCAGCGTAGCTCCCATCGCGTTTTTTGTGCGTGAAGATTCAGACTGGATGATTCCCCAGCATCCGGACGGAGAAACCCAGGATCCTCGCGCCCTGAGCCAGAATGCGCGCGATGCCCTGGCCTATCTTCGCCAGCGAGGCGCTTCCTTTTTTGCAGATCTCGTGCGCGGCACGGGGAAATTGAAATCGGAGATGGAAACCGCCCTGTGGGAACTTGTCACGGCTGGAATGATCACGGCAGACGGCTTCGACAACATTCGCGCGTTGATCGATCCCAAGCGCCGCTCCGGACAAGGACGCGGCCACAACTCGCGCCCGCGCCACAGCGTTGGCCGCTGGTCACTGCTATACGCTCAGGAAACTCCCGATCGCGCCCGCATCGCCGACTCCACATGCTGGATGCTCCTCAAACGCTACGGAGTGGTTTTTCGCGAAGTCGTTGCGCGTGAAACGATTGTTCCCCGCTGGCGGGAGCTGCTCATTGCTTTCCGCCGGCTGGAAGATCGAGGTGAAGTTCGAGGTGGCCGTTTTGTTAGCGGATTCATGGGAGAGCAATTCGCACTGCCCATGGCCGTCGAATCTCTCCGCGCAATGCGCAAGAGCGAACCTGCCGGTGAAACTGTTACGATTTCCGCGGCCGATCCCTTGAATCTCGTAGGCATCCTGGTGCCCGGCGATCGCGTTTCCGCCGTATCGGGAAAAATCGTTACCTTCCGAGACGGAGTGGCACTAGAAACAGACGACGCGGCAGCGCAATTCACAAATTCCATCGCCGTCTAAATCCCAGAATCGCGGCGTTTAGACGGGACTCGCGACGAAATGAAAAAGAAAGCGATAAAAGTCCGTCCCGCAGGCAAGGTTCGCATCGGCATTTCGGGCTGGAGATACATTCCATGGCGCGGAATTTTCTATCCTGAGAAACTGACCCAGAAGAAAGAGCTGGCCTACGCTTCCAATATTTTCCGATCGATTGAAATCAACGGCACATTCTATTCCTTGCAACGCCCGGAATATTTCGAGGCTTGGGCCGGCGAAACGCCTGACGATTTCGTTTTCTCCGTAAAAGGCCCAAAGTTCATCACTCACGTTCGCCGCCTCGCAGATGTCGAAACGCCCGTGGCAAACTTCCTGGCTTCGGGCATCCTGTGCCTTGGTCCGAAGCTCGGGCCTATTCTGTGGCAGCTCCCGCCCAATTTTCGATTCGATCCGGAGAGGCTGAAAACATTTCTTAAAATCCTTCCACACGACACGGAATCAGCCGGCGCGCTGGCCCGGCACCATGACAAATTCCTAAAGGGCCGGGCTGCCGTGAAGACGGACGCAAAGCGCCCGCTTCGCCATGCGATCGAGATCCGGCATTCCAGTTTTGCTGTCCCCGAATTCATCGAAATGCTGCGCGCTTACGATGTCGCGCTCGTCTGCGCCGACACTGTCGAATGGCCGAGGATGATGGACGTGACCTCAGATTTCATGTATTGCCGCCTGCACGGCTCGGAAGTTCTGTATGCCAGCGGCTACACGGATGAGGCGCTGGATCAATGGGCCGTTCGCGTGAGCGACTGGGCGCGCGGCGCGGAACCCGCCGACGCCGAACGCGTTATTAAGAGTTGCGGTCCGAAATTCCCCACCCGCGATGTTTTCGTCTATTTCGACAATGACGTAAAGGTACGGGCGCCTTTCGATGCGAAGAGCTTGACTGAACGCGTTGACAAATTGCTCGCGCACTAAACCAACCGCAACATCGCACGGCAAAAACCACAAATGTGGTGCCCAAGAGAGGACTCGAACCTCCACTCCCTTGCGGGAACTAGCTCCTGAAGCTAGCGCGTCTGCCAATTCCGCCACTTGGGCAATTCCTGCGGCAAAACAACGAGGCGCAACCATATTGCCGCGTGCCCCATAGTTTGTCAACGAAGCACACTTATCGGTTGGATATCTTGACCCCCAGCACGTATGACGCTTAGAGTAGTCGGACCGGCCCGGGAATTCAGTAGGGGGTAAAATTATGGCAACCGCCCGCGCGATGATTGAGCGCCGCCGCGCCAGTCGCGTTTTGATCCGCATACCCGTAAAGGTTTTCAGTGACGGCACCCAAGGTCAGGGTCTGGACACGCCCGCAGAAGCGATCGCCGTTAGCCGCTTTGGGGCTCTGTTGCGGGCTCCTTTTTCTCCCACGCTTGGCTCGCGTATTGAGGTTTTGAACGGAATGTCTCAGGAAACCGAGGAATTTCGCGTGGTTCGGGTGAGAGATGCTAGCGATGGCATCTTCGAACTGGGGATCGAGATCCTATATCCCGCGCGAAACTTTTGGGGCGTGCACTTTCCCGACGAATGCTGTACCGCCTGACCTTCACCGTCACGGATGATGCTATAATCCCGCCAATATCAGCTCAAACCGGGGCTCGCTTGGCCGCGCCATTCTTCGTATGGTCTTCGGCGCCGGCGGGCAGGGAGGGGAAGCATGGAGCCGCTGGGAACCACGCTTTTCACTTTGCTGGTCGTTTGGGCAGTGATTACCGCCGCGCTAATCTGCATGCTGATCTATCGCGGGACCCTCGAGACCCATGAGGAAGATCAAATCTTCCTCGACAAGGCTGGGGACTCCATGGCCCAAGAGCAGCGTCTCATCGTCGCACGGATTGAGAGGCTGGGCCTGCCAATCAAGCTGTTAATCACAGCTTCGGTCTTGCTGCTCCTGATCATCGCCGGGCTCTGGCTCTGGCAGGGATTCAAAAATTTCTGAACGGATCAGCGGTCAAATCAGCATTTGCCAGCCATGAGCCAAGAAATTGCGTCCGCTGATGTTTCTACGGTTTTGGCGCCGGCTGAGGAGTCGGCATCACCGGCGGTTGCGTTGAAGGCTGCGGCTGCGGTGACGCGGAGTAATCGCAGATCGGCGCTGTATGGTTGTGGACGATCACCCAGTCATCACCCACCTTGTTGAGCACCAGCGTCGTTTGTCCACGTAACGCGTATGGCTTGCCGTTAAAGACGGAGCTGAATTCCCACTGATACTCCGCCCAGGCCACATCCGCGTGCACGAAGATGTACGTATTCCGCCGGATAAGCTGTACTGCGGGGAACGACTTGCGCTGCTGCTGATACCCCGCCAGGTAATTCTGCCAGCCTATAATCGGCGGCCCGTAAGTTCCGCTGACAAACGTCGCGTTGTCTGAATAATATTTATGCATGGCCTCGACATCTCCGGCCTGAAAAGCCCCCAGCATCTCCCCAATGTCGTGATCGATTTGATCGGAAGCAGGAAGCGGTATTGCGGGCATCGGCGAAGTGTTATCAGGTTTCTTATTCTTGGTTTTTTGTGCCCATGCTCCTGTGGGCACGGGCAATATTACGAGGATGGCGGCGAGGATTCGCAATCCATACCGTAAGTTCTCTGAAGAAGTAATCCGAGTTTTCCACATCGACATTTTATTGCGTCTCCCTCATTTCTCTTTTCACCTGGCGCCTCGGAGAATATCACGAAGGGAAAACTAAGCGTGGGTGAGACCTTGGAGCATGTGCTCAATAGCGGGGGCCGCCGCAGCGGGAATCGCCCCGAGCGAGGAGCGCACGGGTCACTTAGCGATAGTGTCGCAGGCCAACCGGAATCCGTAATCGGCGTATTGAAATTCGGGAGGAATGCTTGACCGCGCTGCGCAGCGCGATACCTTGGTAAAATGCCGCCAAGAACCGCCTCGTGACGCTCGTCGTGCAGGGGCCGAATGTCTTGCTTGGGCGGGTGACGCGCACGCCGCTGGGCCTTGAGGATTCCGTTCCGGCGACAGTCGATAATAATCCGCGTCAAACCAGTCCGCGCACCATTCGTGAACGTTCGCGCCAATATCGTAAAGTCCGTAGGCGTTGAACTCCGCGCGCCCTACCGGTTCTGGACCTGTTTTCCAACGCGCCGCATAATTCTCAAGGGATTCCGGTGGGTCGTCACCCCAGGGAAATTGTTTCTCTTCAAGGCCGCCGCGCGCTGCATATTCCCACTCCGCTTCCGTAGGCAAGCGAAAGCGCCGCTGCGTCACCGCGCTGAGCCATTCGCAATACGACACGGAGTCAAACCAGGAAGGCGCCACTACGGGCTGCAAAGAATCGGAGAAATTTGAATCGTCCCAATGTAAAGGCTTGCGGTGCTGCGTGGCGGAGAGGAATTGCGCATACTCGGCGTTTGTCACCTGGCACGCGCCCAGTTCGAACGCATCTACCCAAACACGGTGCACCGGCCGTTCGTTATCCTGGCCCACACCGCTGCCCATCAAGAACCAGCCCGCGGAAATCTGGACCATGCGAGGAGCGGCAAATTCTGCGCACCCGTACACGTCCGGGATCGGGTCAGTTTTGTGCGGCTGCATGTGGCGTCTGGCTCAGTAGATTGACGAATAGGCGATAGGCACCCGTCACTCCCGCCGGAAGCTCGCGAAAAAACGACAAGCCGGTGTAAATATAGAGACCTTTTCCGACCCGGGCGGACACCAGCGCTCCGGTGACCTCCGCCTCGTTGAAATCTTTTAGTCCAAGTAGGGCTTGGTAGCGCGGATCGAAGGTACCCCAGAAATATAAGCCGCGCTCCTGTTCCCATCCCTGAAAATCGGCGAGCGAAATCTTGTTCGGCGAGGTCAGCAACGGGCTATCCGGCAAAAGAAACCTTACTGGAGAATTTGGATCGGTCACACGTGCAACTTTGTCGCCCATTTTCGCGGGAAACGGTGCGGGCAGCTCTTTGTCCCACGCGAAATCGCGCTGATATTGAACCAAAAGTGTTCCGCCTCGGTCCACATAGTCCAGCAGGCGCTGATTCGCGCGCAACAAATCGGGACGCAACTCGTAAGCGCGGATGCCCACCGTGATTGCGTCGTACTGGCTCAAATCGCCGAAGGCCAGCGCTACCTCATCCAGCAAATCCACCTGAATTCCTAGCTGGCGCAGAATTTCCGGAAGTGGATCATTTTCCGCGGCGATGTAGCCCACTCGCAGATTGGCCGGGACGTTCAGATCGAGCACATGCACAGTCGCATCGGCAGGCTCACTCCAATTGCGCGTCGGAAGCGTTGGAATCGGCTCAAGCGATGTTCGAAACGTCTCAGCGCCAATCTTCGCGTAGGGATGCAGCGCATAGGCCCCCGGCGACGTCCGGGCCGGCGGCGCTACAATAAAACGGATCAATTGGTCGCCGGTGGTTGCAAAATCCAGAGGTGCAATCGATTGCGCGTTCCATCCTCCCGGCGCATCCACTCCGACGTCAACCTTTACGGGCTTTGTTCCGTGGTAGCGGATGCGCGCGAGTAATTTCACCGGCTCCGACTCGCGCTGTACCGGGACCATTACCTGCTGCGGCTCAACCGTCAGCGTGACCGCCGGAACAAGGTCGAGCGGATAGGTTGCGATGCCCGTCGTAGTTGCCTGCACAGATTCCACGGGCTTTTCGATCGTAAACCGATAGGAACTCCACACTACCGTCAGCGCGACACGCACGAGGGGAGGCGGAAAGGGCAAAATAGCATTTTCGGGGGAACTTGGCGCTTGCGCATCTCCTGGAATCGTCACGTTGAAGCGCTCGCTGTCACTGCCGTGCTTCGTTTCCTCTTTTGTGGTAGTCCAGCCTGGCGGCACTTGCAGACCGCCGCTTGCATCTAGCGTCCACTTGACCGGTACGATGGGCTCGCCGCCGAATGTCACGTCCACTGAAAAACTTTCCCCGGCCACGAGCTCATGGTGGTCTGCCTGCACTTCGAACGGAATCGCGACATCTTCCGCCAACGCGTGATCGATCCGGTCGCTCACGCGTTGCAATTCCCACAGCGCGGACGCAGTTTCATTGCTGGAGCGGTTTGCCATCGCATTTTTTGAAATTTCGTTTCTCAAGCTACCAATTTCCAACCCTGCCTGGGCCAACGAAGTGGCGGCATCGGTCCGGGCCAGAGAACGCGCGGCCACAAGCGCAGCCTTTAAATCCGCGTCCGTAGCAGCCAGCCGTGTGGCCATGGCCGCTTGCAGCGAAGGGAATCGTGCGCTGAGCGATGTGAGGGGTTCCGCTAAAAGCTTGGCGTCGAATTTTCCGGAAGCGCCTTTCTCATTTTCCACAACTAGATAAATAGGGCGCCGGAAAAACGCGTTGCCGAAAAACGCCGGCGTCCCCTGCGAACGGTGTTGCGCGTGCCCTTCCATCCCCATTTCGGTATAGCTTTTTCCCCACAGCGGAGAAACAGAATTAACCGGCAACTCGACCGCCTCAGGGGAATTGTCCCGCGCCAGCCGAACCGCCAGGGTTACTTTCCATGGAACCAGCCCTTCGGAAATTTGCTCCGGGAACATTTTCGGATCGGCGGCCGCGACCACCGCTTGCGGCGTCAGAATTCCGCTTGCCTGGTGCTGTCCGTGTCCGGAATGCACTCCGCCCCAGCCGTTGATTACCACTTGCGGCCGGTACGTGCGAATCGCCCGGACCATGCCTTCCAGCGCGATGTTGTCCCAAATTTTCATCGTCTGGTCAGCGCTTTTCGAAAAACCAAAATCAGGTGCGCGCGTGAAAAATTGATGCACGCCATAGTGCTCTCCGGCCGCGAGCAATTCTTCTGTGCGAATCACTCCTAGCTCGTCGCCCTGCTCCGGGCCGATGGCGTTTTGGCCTCCTTGGCCGCGCGTGAGAGTCAGCAAACCGACGTCCGCGTTGAGTCCGCGCGAAAGGTAAGTCAGCAGGCTCGACCATTCATCGTCCGGATGCGCCGTCACAAAAAGGATGCGCGTAGTCACTCGCGATTTATTGATGGCCTCGACGGTATCGGCGAGCGACTGCGCAGCCGCTCGCGGAACTGCGGATATCGCGGCCAAACCCGCTAAAACGATTGCAGGCCAAATTGTTTGCCACCGCTTCATCGAACAGCCTCCTGAAACGGCCACTGGCGCAAGAGTCGCGCTCGTCCGAGATATACAAGAATACCCGCTACCATCGCTACAAGCGAGGCAAGCATCGGTGTTCGCCCCGTCGATATAAAAATTGCAATCCAGCCCGCGATTGCGATCACTACCGGCACGGGATATAGCCACATTCGAAAAGGCCAACGCTCGGCCTTCCAGCGCCGATGCAGCAACATCAGCCCAACAGCTTGGCCGACAAATTGGATGAGGCACCGCATCGCCAGGATGGCGCGAATCACTGAGAAAAGGTTGAAAAACATGCAGATGACGATCGACGTCCCGCCCAGCGCCAGCAATGATACGTACGGAAAGCGCTTGGTCGGGTGCAAGCGCGCAAAAATGGAAAAGAAATTTCCGTCCAGCGCCGCTGCATACGGCACGCGGGAATACCCCAGCGTGGCTGAAAAGATCGAGCCGAACGCCAAAACCAGTATCAGCGCCGTCGCGAACGTGGCCCAGTGCATCCCGAAGGTCCTCTCCACAAACAAGCTCACCACGAAACCGGAGTTCTGTGCCTCTTGCCACGGAATCACGCTCAAGATACTCGTCTGCATCAGAAAATAAAGAATTGCGATCCCGAAAATCGAAAAGAAAATCGCTCGCGGAATGTTCCTCCCGGGGTCCTTCATTTCTCCGCCTAGATTGCAGACGTTGTAATACCCCAGATAGCTGTACACGGTTTGCACGGAAGCGTGACCCAGCCCGGCGAAGAAAATCCAGGAGAAGCTCCACGCACCGGTTGGGTACGTAAACACCCGGCTCGCATTGAAGTGTGTCGCTCCACCGTAAATCAGCCACAAAATTGTCCCTAGTACGATCACCCAAAGCACGGTCGAGATCTTTCCAATCGTCGTGATGCGCCGGTAGAGCAACGCGACGGCAACAACAATCAGCAAGAGCGCCACTACTCGATCGTAATTTGCAAGTGACTCGGTGATCCGTCCTCCATTCGCGTTGAGCCACGACGTAACGGCTGGAATCTTAGCCGTGAGATACATCGAATAGTCCGCAAAGCCTAACGCGCCCGACGAAATACTGAGCGGCGCCTGAAAAAGCGTTTGCCAGATGAATAGAAACGACAAGAGCCGCCCCCAACGGTTGGCGCCGTAAGCTTCGCGCAGAAAAACATAACTTCCACCCGCCTGCGGCATCGCCGCACCCAACTCCGCCCACACGCATCCATCTACCGCCGCAAGGCCTGCGCCCACCAACCACGCCAGGATGCATTGCGGCCCGCCCATCGCGCGAATGATGAACGGGATCACGATGAACGGCCCGATACCCACCATAAACGTCATGTTCAGCGACGTGGCTTCGATCAGTCCTAGCCCGCGCTCGAGTTTTTCCGGTTCAGACATGATGTTGAGCGTAGTGAAGCACCGTTTAGGAACGCCTAATGACGGCAAAGCATAACAAGTTTCCGCCGTTTGCGTCCGCTAGGTTCGTGATGTACGTTGTTTCAGCTGGACTTGGCAGCCGGTTGACGAGAATAAGATGAAAAGCGCACGCCCCAAAATATTGCGTCCAATAATATGGCTCGGTTTTTTCGCTATTTCGATTTTTGCGAATCCAGTTCGCGCCGGAGGTCTTACGTTGCCTCCCGAAGCAACGCAAGCGATGGCACTGATGTATGACGGCGACCCTGACGGCGCCATCGTCATCGCGCAAAAGCTAGAGCAATCGCAACCGGACCACCCGCTCGGTTTCATCCTCGAAGCTGAAGCCGAATGGTGGAAAACGTTTTGTGCCTCCTCAGAAATTAAGTACGGGATGGTGGACGCATGGAAACGCGGAAAGAAGCTGGAAGACGAAGCCTACCTCGCGTTGGCCGATAAAGCCATCGAACTAACTCAAGCGCAAATCGCAAAATCTGAAACCGCGGAGATGCATCTCTATGCTGGCGGTGGCTACGCACTCAAAGCTCGTCTCTTGGGACTGCGAGGCGAGCATCGTGCCGTGGCCCGCGCGGGGGTGTCTGCGCGAACGGAATTTCTTCGTGCGCTGGAACTCGACCCTGATATGGCAGACGCTACCGCGGGTATAGGCCTGTACAACTATTACGTAGATTCGTTTTCGTCGATCGTAAAGATGCTCAGCTTTTTTATGGGTATTCCCGGCGGAAACAAACAAGAAGGCATCCGGCAAATGCAAATCGGGATGGATCGCGGTGTGCTCTTCGCAGTCGACACGCGCTTTTATCTGGCCAAGAATCTCCGCAAGTACGATCTGCAGTACGAACAAGCCCTCACTGTGGGCGAGCCGCTCGTTGCGCGTTATCCGAACAATCCAGTCTATCTTTTGCTGCTCGGCAATCTCAACGCAGAATTATCGCGCAACGATAAGGCTGCTGAATATTTTCATGCTGTCCTGAAACTGCCGGCAATCCAGTCCGCTTGCGAAGCTCCTCCCGGCGTTCCGGCTTCCAACTGCGTGCCTTGTTTCGTGCGTGCTCGCGACATCGCCAATTCATTTCTTGCTTCACTTCTCTAGCGCGGGATTGCTCAAGGCGCGATTCGGCTTGGCCCCGATCCGGCTCATTAGCAGCGTCGAAATACATCCCGACACGAACGCCGCGCCCCAAAGCACCTGCGGCCCGCGGCTTTCGAGTAGCGTCGCACCGAGCCACGGCCCCAGCGAAAATCCTAAGCTAAACGACATGGTGTAAAGCCCCATGTATTCGCCGCGTCTTCCTGCGGGCGCGATTTCTGCTGCATACGCCGCGCTGCCAGGTATCAGAATCATCTCGCCAAAGGTCCACACGGCCACCGCCGCAAAGACTCCCGCCGGCCCCCGGGCAAGTGCGAACGACCCGAAACCGATGGCGTAGAGAAGTGCGCCGAGCGTCAGCGTCCGCCGGTGTGACCAGTGGGCCATCGCGCTGTTCAGCGGAACTTCCAGCGCGACGATCATCAGGGTGTTAAGGGTGAACACGGTGCCGTAAAACGATTCCGGGAGCCGCAGATAGCGCACCAGAAAAAGCGGCAGGGTCGAGGTCAACTGAAAGAATACGAGCTGTGTGGGAATCAGCGCTGCGAGAAAATAAAGCATTCGCCGGTTTCGGAACGCGCGCAGGTCCGCAGCAGGGTGCGGCGCGGCCAGCAGCACCGGTCCTTCCGCCTCAATTTCGCGTCCAAGGTCTTCAGGATCGTCCCATTCCAGCTCACTAGCCTTTGTGCGCCGCGTTCCCGGCCAAGCGAACATAAGAACCAATCCAGCCAGAATCGACGTTACGCCGTCCGCAAAAAATAAGAATCGAAATGAGTATACCGCCAGGAATCCGCCGATCGCAGGACCCACGCTCATGCCAAGATTCACCGCCAGACGGCTGAGCGCAAACGCCTGTTTGCGCTGCTCCGGCTTCACCAGATCGGAAACCAACGCGAGGCTCGGTGGCCTCACCGATTCGTTCAGAATGGCGAATACAAACGTGATGGCCAGAATCGAGGCAAAACTGTGTGCCAGCGGAAATAAAAACAGCACGAAGCCGGAGAGAAGAAGCGAGCAACGCATCACGAACAGAGAACCCAGACGGTCGCTGAGCCGTCCCGCGATGGGCATAGTCAGAAGCGCCGCTATTCCGTACACCGTGAGCGCAAGCGCGGCGTGCGATATGGAAATTGCGAGGACCCGCGTCAGGTACAACACGAGAAACGGCAGGACCATCGTGCCGCAGCGGTTCACCAGAGTCGCCGCGAATAGAATCCAGATTTCTCGGGGAAGTTCTCGCAGGCCGCGCCACGGATTCATCGGGATTTCTTCGCAGACGGAGCCCGGTGGGCCTTGTCCATTTCAGACGCGCGCAGCTTCTTCCTGTTCGAAGGCGTGATATGAGGATCGCACCAGCGGCCCAGCTTCCACATGCTTGAAACCCATTGCTTCGCCCAGCCGTTTGTACTCGGCAAATTCATCCGGATGTACGTACCGCTCGATCGGCAAATGCTCCGCCGTCGGCTGCAAATATTGTCCCAGCGTTAGAATGTGCGTTCCTTGCGCGGCGATTTCTTGCATCGCCCGAAGCACTTCTTCGCGTGTTTCGCCCAAGCCCAGCATCATCCCGGTTTTGGTCGCGACTTCAGGCATCATTTGCCCGGCCCGGCGCAATAGTTCAAGCGACCGTTCGTACACCGCGCCCTTTCGCACAGTTCGATAGAGCCGAGGCACCGTCTCCATATTGTGGTTTAGAACATCGGGATGCGCCGCCATCACTGTCTCCAGCGCCTGCCAATCGCCGCGAAAATCCGGAATCAGCACTTCTACTCTGCATCCCGGCACACGCTCGCGGATTCTGGTGATGGTGCGTGCAAAAATTGCCGCTCCACCGTCTGCTTGGTCATCGCGGTTCACAGAGGTCACCACTGCGTAACGCAATCCCATCCGCTCCACAGCTTCGGCCACTCGCTCCGGCTCATTTTCCTCAGGTGGGCCGAGCGGCTTTCCACTTGGCACCGCGCAGAATCCGCACGCTCGCGTGCAGATGTTGCCCAGAATCATGAATGTCGCCGTGCGATGCTCCCAGCATTCACCCATATTCGGGCAACGAGCGCTCTCGCAGACCGTGTGCAGGTCGAGTGTGCGCATGATCCGCTTGAGTTCCTGGTAATTCGTCCCGCCGAAGTACTTCACGCGCAACCAGGACGGCCGCGGATGGACTGACGGCGGCGCGGCATTGTTTGGCAGTATGGTGAATGGAGTCGCCATTTGCTTCAATTCGAAGGCTATTCTACGCGGCCCACACCGTTGAAACAACCTCGGGGCGTTTTCAAGGATTCTTATGAAACGGCCGGCACGTTGACCTATGAAGAACGACTCACGCGCGCCGTGGATTTAGCTCCTTGCTCAGGACAAACGATTGTAAAAAGGCCGTCCCTGTGTATCAAATCGTTCACATGGCCAACCGCTCTTCTGTTGTATATTTACAACACGGGAAAATAATTTCCGCTAAGAATTAGCGTAACTCATTGATTACAAGGATGTAAAATGACCTCGCAGCGGATACCGAATTGTTAGTATAATTATGATTGTACTCGGATGCCTTATCAACTGACAATCCAACGACCGTTCGAAATTGACGGCGTCGGACTACACACCGCCGTTCGTAGCCACCTCCGATTTGTACCCGCTCCCGCTGACACCGGCATCGTTTTCCGCCGCGTGGACCTAGACGGATTCGAGATTGAAGCCCACGTTCGCAACGTAGCGCGCGTCAGTTACGCCACCAGCCTGATGAAACAAGGCGTGCTGCTCTCCACCGTCGAACACGTCCTGGCAGCGCTTTACTCTTGCGGCGTTGATAACGTCTACGTTGAGCTGGACGCGCTCGAGCTTCCTATCCTCGACGGCTCGTCGCAGCCCTACATCGATCTTCTGGCCCGCGCTGGAACGCGCACTCTCCGCCGCCGCCGGCGCTACATCCGCGTCACCAAGCCGTTGGAATTTTCTGACGGCGATCGCCGCATCGGAATTTATCCATCGGAGGAATTTCGGGTGCATTGCTTCGTGGATTACGCGCACCCTGCCGTCGGCCCTCAAGAAGTGGAAATGATCGTGGATCGCGAATCCTTCAGCCGGGAACTCGCCCGGGCACGTACTTTTGGCTTTATGAAGGATTTTCCGGGATTACAAGCAATGGGTTTGATTCGCGGGGGCTCGGTTGAAAACGCCATCGTTCTCGACAATGACAGCATACTCAACGGCCCGCTGCGTTTTCCTGATGAATTCGGCCGCCATAAAGCGCTCGATCTCATTGGTGACCTCGCTCTGGTGGGCCGCCCGCTGAAAGCGCGCATCGTAGCGCATAAGGCTGGCCACGCGTTGCACACGCAGCTCGTCACCCGCCTTCTAGCCGATCACTCTCTGTGGACCGAAACTACCGAAGGCCATGCCTCAGCCTCCGCGCCCGAAACTGCTGCTGTTTCTGATTCGGTCTCCGCGTTGTCCTGATGCGATTCCAATGGGCTCAGGCTGATCCTGCGGCCGGGCCAATATTGTTCTTCGATCCTCATCTCCGCTGCATAATTTCAGTGTGTTCCGGCTGTTTCGATTGCTAAAGCTGCGAGAGGAAGCGACAATATCGGCGAGATGACCGCAAAAGACACCGCAATCGTACTGCTGGCCGCCGGCAAAGGGACGCGCATGCGTTCCGAGCTGGCGAAAGTCCTGCATCACGCCGGGGGACTCTCGCTCGTCGAGCACGTCGTGCGCGCTTGTCTGCCCCTTAGGCCGGCACAGTTGCTCGTCGTCGTAGGGCATGAGGCCGAGGACGTCAGCACCGTCGTCACCGGCCTTGGAGCGCAAACCGCTCTGCAGCGACCGCAGCGCGGCACCGGCCACGCTATGCAGATCGCGCGGCGCGCTATTCGCAGAAACGCGAAGCTGGTGCTTGTCGTTCCCGGAGATGCACCGCTCCTGCGCACTGAGACTCTTGCGGCTCTGCTCGAAACACATCGCCGCGGCGAGGCCGCTGCCACAATCGTCACCGCCGAGCTCGATGATCCCACCGACTACGGCCGCGTGCTCCGCGATTCAGAGGGCCGCGTGCAAGCGATCGTCGAGGAAAAAGCCGCCACGCCGGAGCAGCGCGCCATCCGCGAAGTGAATTCCAGCATTTATTGTTTCACGCTCTCAAAGCTTTGGCCCTGCTTGAGCGCCCTGCGCCCGGAAAATGCTCATCGCGAGCTCTATCTCACTGACGTAATCGGCCTTCTACGCCAGCGCAATGAACGCGTCCTCGCGCACGTCGCGCCTGATCCTCAGGAAATTCTCGGTTGCAATACGCGGGCTGCTCTCGCCGATGTGGACCGCATTTTCCGCGCGCGTAAAGCCGCCGAATTGATGGACTCCGGCGTCACAATTTACCTTCCGGAAACTGTGGTCATCGATCCGGAAGTCACTGCCGGCTCTGACACGCTAGTTGAGCCTGGCGTCCAGCTTCTCGGCAAAACACGCATCGGCGCGCGCTGTAAGATTCAAACCGGCAGCGTTCTCCGCGATACCCGGGTAGATGACGATGCCGTCATCGGACCGCACTCCATTCTTGATTCCAGCCGTGTGGGCCTTAAAGCCGAAGTAGGGCCATTCTCGCGTTTGCGTCCCGGCGCAGATATCCGCGCGGGGGCTCGCGTTGGGAATTTTGTCGAAGTAAAGAATGCGGTGCTGCATGAAGGCGCGAAGGCTTTGCACTTGACTTACCTCGGCGATGCCTCCATCGGCAACAAGGCGAACATCGGCGCCGGCACTATCACCTGCAATTACGACGGCGTAGCGAAGCATCAAACCAAGATCGGCAATAACGTTTTCATCGGCAGCGATACCGCGCTCGTAGCTCCCGTCCGCGTAGGCCACGGCGCGTATGTTGCCGCCGGATCAACGATCACGGAGAACGTCCCCGCTGATGCGCTAGCCCTCGCTCGCGGCCGCCAGGTCAACAAGCCCGGCTGGGCCGCCTCACGCCGCCGGGAAATCGCCCGCGCCTCAAAGGCAAAACCCCGAAGGCGCTCCCGGAAATCATCGCGTCCTGGCAAACCACGCCGCCGGCCAAAATCAAAGTCTCGTCGATGATCTGACCTCGATTCGAAAATCACCGGTTTCAAATGTGGTAGAATTGCCTCATGAAGTTCGGCGTGGTCCAATTCCCCGGCTCTAATTGCGACGACGACGCTTACCACGCAATCGGATCGATCATCGGCCAGCCGGTTGAATTTATCTGGCACCAATCCGAAAAAGTTTCCGGCTTCGACGCGATTATTCTTCCGGGCGGCTTTGCCTACGGCGATTATCTGCGCACCGGCGCGATCGCGCGGTTTTCTCCCGTAATGAAAGCAGTCGATCGTTTTGCGCATTCCGGCGGCCTGGTTCTCGGCATCTGCAACGGGTTTCAGATTCTCCTCGAAGCCGGTCTCCTGCCTGGCGCGATGATGCGTAACAAAGGCCTGCGATATCTTTGCCGCCAAGTTCATATGCGCGTGGAGTTTACTGAAACGCCCTTCACTTGTGCGGCGCAGCGCGGCCAAGTTTTGATGGCTCCGATTGCGCATAATGACGGAAACTATTTTTGCGAGCCTGCCACACTCGCCGAACTCGAACGCAACGACCAGATTATTTTTCGTTACGTTACACCCGACGGACACCATGCTGCTGAAAACGATCGCGAAGCGAATCCAAATGGCTCGCTGGCCGCCATTGCCGGAATCTGCAATCGCGAGCGCAACGTGGTCGGCTTGATGCCCCATCCGGAACGCGCCGTAGAATCTCCGCTCGGTTCCGCCGATGGTCTCGTCATTTTCCGCTCGATGGTCGCAAGCCTCGCGCGCCGCGCGTCTGTTCCCGCGTGACGCACGCCAATCTTTTCACCGATCGCGTCTCTACGTTCGTCCATGCGGCTCGGATTTCAACCTCTTGCTCGAAGGTTAATTTGCTGGGACAATCCGTTCAGAAACGGGCAATTTTTAGTTCGAAGATCGCGAAACGCGCGGCGTCTTTTGGCCAAAAGTAAAATGATCGACACTGAAACCAAGGTCACGCCACAAATCGCTTCCGAACACGGCCTCACGCCCGAAGAATACGCCCGCATCCAGAAAATCCTCGGCCGCGATCCCAGCTTCACCGAGCTCGGTATTTTCAGCGTGATGTGGAGCGAGCATTGCTCGTACAAATCCAGCCGCGTGCATCTGAAGCGCCTTCCCACCGAAGGAAAATATGTAGTGCAAGGTCCGGGAGAAAATGCCGGAGTCGTGGATATCGGCGACGGCCTTTGCGCCGTCTTCAAGATCGAGTCGCACAATCATCCCAGCTTTGTGGAACCGTTTCAGGGCGCGGCCACCGGCGTGGGCGGAATCTTGCGCGACATTTTCACCATGGGCGCGCGGCCAATTGCTGTGCTTGATTCGCTCCGTTTCGGTCCAATCACGTCCGGCTCGGGCGCGGGAAACGCAACTGCCGAAGAAATCGCGCGCAATCGCCGCATCCTGGACGGGGTGATTCGCGGCATCGGATTTTACGGAAATTGTTTCGGCGTTCCCACCGTCGGCGGCGAAGTGGTTTTTGAGCCGTGCTACTCGAATAATCCGCTGGTGAACGCGCTGGCGCTCGGCATCGCCCGGCGCGAAGATTTATTTTTCGCCCGAGCGCGCGGCATCGGCAATCCAGTGATCTACGCCGGAGCGAAAACGGGACGCGACGGAATTCACGGCGCTTCGCTGCTGGCTTCCGCGGAATTCAGTGAGGAATCGCAGCAGAAACGCCCCAACGTCCAAGTCGGCGATCCCTTCATGGAAAAGCTTCTGCTCGAATCCTGCTTGGAAGCCATGCGCACCGGCGCGGTCGTCGCGATTCAAGATATGGGCGCAGCCGGCCTCACCAGCTCGAGCTCCGAGATGGCTTCGCGCGGCGGCCTGGGAATTGAAATTGACCTCGCGCGCGTACCCCAACGCGAAACGGGAATGACTCCGTATGAAATCATGCTCAGCGAATCGCAGGAGCGCATGTTGCTGGTCGCCGAGCGCGGACGCGAGCGCGAAGTGTTCGAGGTCTTTCAGAAATGGGGGCTCGACGCAGTCGAAGTTGGCAGCGTCACCTCCGACGGTAAGCTTCGCATTTTGGATCATGGCCGCTTGGCAGCCGAAATTCCCGCGCACGCGATCGCGGAAGAGGGACCGCGTTACGAGCGGCCCATTGCAAAGCCGCCGGCTAGTGCTCCACAGGCAAAAATGGGCTTTCTAGAATTTGCTCCAAAAGGGTCGGATCTGACCGAAGATTTTCGACAACTGCTCGCCTCACCCACGATCGCGTCGAAATATTGGATCACCGAGCAATACGACTCGATGGTGCGCACGAATACGCGCGTCGGTCCCGGTTCTGGTGACGCCGCCGTGCTTCGCCTGAAAGAAACCAAGCGGGCGCTCGCACTTGCGACCGACGGCAATGGCCGCTGGTGTTTTCTCGCTCCGCGCCTGGGCGCGATGCACGCTGTCACAGAAGCCGCGCGCAACGTCGCGTGCACCGGCGCGCGACCGATTGCCGCCACGAACTGCCTGAATTTCGGCAATCCCGAGAAGCCCGAAGTGATGTGGCAGTTCTCGGAGGCGATTGACGGAATTTCCGAAGCCTGCCGCGCGCTCGACATTCCCGTCACTGGTGGCAACGTCAGCTTCTACAACGAAACGCTTGGCAAGCCGATTTACCCGACGCCGGTTCTGGGCGTCCTCGGCTTGCTGGAAGACGCCGAATGCGCTCTCGGTTCCAGCTTCCGCAATGAAGGGGACGCGATCCTGCTGCTGGAAGGGAGGAGCCAGGAAACCAGCCTGAAGGCAGCCGCTAAAGATGCATTGAACGAGTTATCGTCGAGTGAATACGCAAAAACGATTCATGGAGTTGTCGCCGGGACGCCTCCGGCAATAGATCTCGCTGCTGAAAAGCGGCTCGTTGAATGCCTGGTTAGGCTCGCCAGCGCGAAAATAATTCTCTCCGCCCACGATATCAGCGACGGGGGCCTTGCTGTTACTCTCGCGGAATCCTGCTTCGGCAGTGAAGGACTTTCTGCTGAAATCGCAGTCGATTTCGACACGGCGAACGAAGCTGCCGAATTCGCGCTTTTCGGCGAGCGCGGCGCGCGTGTTGTGGTATCAGTCGCCTCCTCTTCGCTTGCTAGCGTCCGTGCGGTTGCGGCACAATATAACGTCAATGTTCAGCCAATTGGTACAGTCTCGCGCGGTGAATTTCGCATCCAATATAAAGGCACGCCAGTAATCCACGGGGATATCGGTTCGTTTCGCAAAATCTGGGCAGGACGTATCGGGAGCGCTGTTGAGACCCGCTAAAACAGGCATGAGCCGCCTAATACAAATCGACGACGATCACTTCCACGATCATTGCGGTGTCTTCGGGATCTTCGGCCACCCCGAGGCTGCCAAGATGGCCTATCTAGGTCTCTACGCGCTCCAACATCGCGGACAAGAATCCGCCGGCATCGCCTCCACCGATGGCACGGATATCCATGTGCACAAAAGCCTAGGCCACGTGCAGGAGATTTTCACACCCGACGTGATTGCGCAGCTTCCCGGAGAAGTCGCCATCGGCCACACACGTTATTCCACCGCCGGCGACACGTCGCTGATGAACGCGCAGCCTGTGGTAATCGATTGCAATAAAGGCAAGCTGGCGCTGGGCCATAACGGCAACTTGACGAATGCTCTGGAAGTTCGGCGCAGGCTCGAGCATCGCGGCTCCATTTTTCAATCCACCAGCGATACGGAAGTGATCGTTCATCTGATCGCTCGCAGTTCCGCGCGAAATCTTTCCGGAGCGATTGCGGATGCGCTCAATCAAGTGGAAGGGGCCTACTCGCTGCTGTTGCTGACGCGCGATGAAATTTACGCGATTCGTGACCCTCGCGGTTTTCGCCCTCTGTGTCTCGGCCGGCTAAATGGAGCGTGGGTGGCTGCGTCGGAAACTTGCGCGTTCGATTTGATTGATGCTGAATACGTTCGTGAGGTGGAACCGGGCGAAATGGTGCGAATTTCGCGCAGCGGTATCGAATCGATACGCTTCGCGCCCGAAAAGCCGCACCAGTATTGCGTTTTTGAGCACGTTTACTTCTCCCGGCCCGACAGCGTGGTTTTTGGGCGTCCGGTGAACGAAAGCCGCGAACGCCTGGGGCGGTTGCTAGCCCAAGAGCATCCGGCGCAAGCCGATCTCGTCACGCCCGTGCCGGATTCCGGCGTGCCTGCCGCGATCGGATATGCCGCGGAATCGGGAATCCCGTTTCAAATGGGGCTGATTCGCAATCACTACATAGGCCGCACCTTCATCGAACCGGAACAGGCCATTCGCGATTTTGGCGTGAAGCTGAAACTCAATCCCGTCCGTCGAATGCTTGAGGGTAAACGCGTGGTTCTCGTGGATGATTCCATTGTGCGCGGCA
>Ga0302324_100001429_pt1 | contig 58102 bp, 45 predicted proteins | sample Palsa_T0_1_FD_201949 | JGI IMG/M metagenome (GOLD analysis project Ga0302324, IMG submission 201949) | Peat permafrost microbial communities from Stordalen Mire near Abisko, Sweden - Palsa_T0_1 | ecosystem: Environmental > Terrestrial > Soil > Palsa > Peat permafrost | place: Sweden: Abisko...
TGCCGAGGTGGTACAAGTTATTGTGGGATAAGATGTTATAGGGCGAAGCGCTAGCGGCGTCTAGGCGGAAGCTTTCGGGTCTTGCGGACGCGGGCAAATCCATCACCCTTGGCGACGCCGCTGGCGTCGCCTTCTTCAATCGCCGCTCGTAGCGTGGCCAACTTCGCTTCGAATTGCTGCTCCTCGCGCTCCAAATTCCGCAATCCCGCGCGCACCACTTCACTGGCGTTTTCGTATCGCCCGCTCGAAACCTTTTTGGCGACGAATCGGTCAAGCTCATGGGTCAAATTGACATTCCGGGTGGGCATGGCCGCAGCACCTCGGTAAGCTGAAGCTACCGAACCATTATGCGGCTACTGGCAAAGATTGCCAATCGCAAAAAACGAGGGTCACAGGGTGACGGATATTCTATCGTGGCCGACAAATCGGAGTGGAATCCGGTGTGGGCCGCGCCGTCCTGAAGTTACGGCTCGGCCCATTCGCGGCAATGCGCGTTTTACAACGATCGCAGGAAGTTCAGCAAATCCTGCCGCTGCTGTTGGGTCAACGCGTTGAAATTGGAGATGACTGCGTTGGCTTCCGATCCGGAGCTGGAGTGCTCCTCGATTGCCTTCATCAGGTCGGACGTCCGGCCGTCATGCAGGAAAAAGATGCGCTTGCCGACGCCCCACAGCGGCGCGGTGCGGAATTGGGTGCCACTCGCGTTTCCCTGGGATACGTTGTCGGCCAAGCCGCTGCCCATATCGTGCACCAGATAATCGGAGAAGGCGTTCACCGCTACGTTCGTTTTCCCGGTGTACGGGGAATAGCTGCCGGTATTGAGAGTAGGGGTGTGGCACAGATTGCAGCCGGCGTTGACGAAATCCTGCTGGCCGCGAATGGTTGACGGGGTGGGCTGTGCGGGCTGCGGCGCCGCCAGCAGCCGGGCGAAGGCCGCGAAATTGACGATGTCCGATGAATAACCCGAAGCAAGCATAGCGGACTCGGGAGTCATGTTGGTCTCATCCTCGGGCAATCCGTTGAGCATGCAGCCTGGAGTTTCGTCGCGTTCGTTGGGAAACAGTTCGTTGGTGACTCCGATCTCGACGTTGTAGGCTTCGCCGGCAAACATCAGCATCGATTTGTTCTGGGCTTTCCAGCCAAATCGGGTGACCGTGCCGTCGTTTCCGCTGAGGTTCGCATGGCCCGAAATTCCCAGACCTGCTTTGGCGGGGTTGGCTGCGTTCGCCAATATATTTGTGTCGGTGATGCTTTCCACCAGCCCGGCTCCAAACAGCGCCGTGGGTATGCGGTAGATGATGTTGCTGCTGGCCACCGCGCTGGCGAAGTCCGGTTGCGCGATGTTGCACTGACCCGCATCGTTGCGCCCGGTGACCACGAAGAGGTCGTGCACCCCACCGTCCGGCGTGCCATCGGGATTGGAAATGAAGCGCGCCTCGCGAACCGGGCCGCTCAGCGAAATGAAAGAAGGAATCTGATTCTGCGCGCCGGCCAGTGTGGCCACCGCGATTTGCGGGTTCACCGCGGGACTGGACCCGCCCACGGCCGGGTTAATGTGGCAGCCCACGCAACTGTTCATGTTAAAGCGCGGTCCCAAGCCCGACGACACGGTGTCCGTCGCTTTGAACCGGGCTTGAGCGGCCAGGAAGAACGAGTTGTAGACTTGCGCTATCCCTTGCAATGGACCGCCTACTCCAGGTCCGCCGCCGCGAACGCCCGGATCGTGGGCCGGCAACTGTCCGAGCGATACGGTTGCGAACGCCAAAATCATTAGACCTATACTCAACGCGGCAAGCTTACCGCGATGGCCGGAACTCGCTGGACGAGTCCGGCGGTTGTTACACCACTCAAACAACACATGCTTACGGCGATTGATTGGATTCATTGCTTCCCCCCCACTTTTTTGAGCCAGGCGAACTTTTAGCCGCGTGGCCACCGCCATTTCGCACCGACACACCCGTAGCGGCGGCACCGCGTGCTGGTTAAAATCCGCGGACGAGACCCTATAAGGAGCTGCAAACTTGCACGAAATTCAATTCATTTCGAGCAAGTTGAGAGAGCAGCGCCCACGTGCCGCGGAACAATACAAATCGAAGGAACGAGGAGTCTACTGGTCTTGTGTTCAGTTTTGGAACACGGCCAGAGGCCTGTCCGTTCAAATTGCTTCGGCTGGGGGAAACTTTTCTTTAAGTTTTCGGCTTACTGTTTGGCTGGGGCCAAAACATTTCGGCTGGGGGACCGAAACTACAAATTGCACTGGAAAAATTATGATGAAAATAAAACCAAGCTGTCAGGCAGTGTAGGGATGTAGAGGAAGTGAGTCAAGCGCAAAGCGAGAGAATTCGGCGATACGTTTGGTCTGTTTCTAAAAAGTCACCTGACCTGCGGTACCAGGACGTTCGTTCCGGTACTACATTAGTTTTTCTTCAGGCGAAATCTTTCCGAATTCACTGGAGTAGTGCAGCGGCACATCGGAATATGTCCCACGTCCCGGTAGATAAACTTCGCAGATCGAATAGGGCCGCGAATAAATATGAATGCTGGTGGCGCGTTCGCCGAACTCCGCCAGATTCAGCACTTGGTGCACCGGCTGTTCCGGCCGCACCACGCCGGGGTTCGCTTCGTCCATGGTGTAGGCGTCGGATTCCTCGATGTGGCATCGGCCGGCGGCCGCATCGCGTTCGAGCACTTTAAAATTCTGTACTTTCAGCCGGCCGATCGGCGCAACCATCCAGCAATTCTGGTCGCGATGATTGTGAATGCTGCTCACCTGGCCAATGTCCCAGCAAATGGAAAGCACTTCAAAGACATCCGACTTGTAAATCAGATTCCGGGTGTAGTGGCTACTGGAGTAGAAAAGATAGGGAGCAAGCGTCTCGGGATGAATCCAATTTTCGCGGACAAACTTTTCGACGCGTTCGATTTCGAATTCCTGCGCCGGAATCTGGTTCAATCTCTTCACCCAATCATCGATCGTGAGCATTTTCGCATTCGGCATGGCCGTCTCCCGGGGTTCTGAATCATCAACAACCTTAAAAGTATAGCGCGGGCCGCGCGCCGGACGGCACGAAAAGCGCTCGCCGCAGGGCGTGCTATCCTTCTGTTTATGCCCCCGGACTCACTCCCTGCTGCGCCGGCCGCTCCCGAAAATATTTTAGGGAAGTCCGCCGGGGAATTGCGCGCGCTGTGCATGGCGCTCGGCGAGCCACAGTACCGCGGGGCGCAGCTCTATCGCGCGCTGTATGCGGAACGCCGGTTCGATTTCCGTGAAATGTCAAATCTACCCGCGGAGTTGCGGGCCCGGCTGACGCGCGACGCGGCGATCCGGCTGCCGGAGATCGTGCGTCGCTACCATTCCGAAGACGGCACGGTGCGATACGTGATGTCCCTCGGCGGCGACCAGGATGCCGAGAGTCTCCACGCGTCGGCGCTGCCATCGCGGAACACCACCATCGAAACCGTTTTTATGCCGGAGAAGAGCCGGCAGACCATCTGCATCTCGAGCCAGGCCGGCTGCGCGGTGGATTGCCATTTTTGTTTGACCGCGACGCTGGGCCTGATCCGCAATATATCGGCGGGTGAGATGCTCGGACAAATCATCGCCGCGCTCGGCGATAACCGCGAAGCGCTGCACCCGCAGACCAATGTCGTCTTGATGGGGCAAGGCGAGCCTCTGCTGAATTACGACGCGGTGTTCGCCGCCCTGAAAATCCTGCTCGACCCCGCCGCCATGGCCATTTCACCCAAGCACGTCACCCTCTCAACTTCCGGAATTGTTCCGGGCATCGAACGGATGGCGCTCGAGCCGGTGCGGCCCAAACTGGCCATTTCGCTCAACGCTTCCCACGACGAGCAGCGCGACGCGATCATGCCCATCAATCGCAAATATCCGCTGGCCGAATTGATGCGAGCGTGCCGCGCGTATCCGCTGCGCACCTGGGAGCATTTAACTTTTGAGTATGTGCTGCTCGGGGGATTCAACGACACGCCGGAGGACGCGCGGCGGGTGATAAAGCTCTTGGCGAATGTTCGCGCCAAGGTGAATCTAATTCCGTGGAACGCCGGCGAACTGCCGTATCACACCGCCGGCGCCGCGCAGATCGAAGAATTTCGGCGCATTCTCACCGGGAAGGCTCTTCCTACCTTTGTGCGCTACTCTCGCGGACAAGACGTGATGGCCGCTTGCGGCCAACTGGCCCTGCTCGAATCGAATTCGCCCGGTTCGGGGTTGGCGCAAATCGCGCCCATCGCGTCGCAACCGTAGCCGCAGCATGCCGCGCAGAAATCAGCTTCCGGCCGGCGGCGCCAGATAATATCCGGGCCGCGTTCGGACTTTCACATCCGGCCGCGATACGGTCACCTGAATATCATGGAACCCGGAAGGCTCCTCGCCCGGCGCTTTGTAGCTCAAGGTATATTGCGCGTGAAGTTCTCCGCCGATGTTGTCCATGGCCTTCTGCATGGTTTGATCCTTGAACGTTTTCAGGAATCTTCCTCCGGTGGCGGTGGCTGCCACTTCCAGGGCATGATTTTTCACTTCGTTGGTGCCGCGCTGCACGATCCATTGCGCCAGCGCGAGTAAGTTGATGTTCCCCTGCATCTCGTGCTCCGCGTCGGGAGTCATGGGAGTGCCCGGCGGCAACGGGAGGGGGTAAGTTCCCTCCGGTCCCATCGGTGGCGGGTGATACGGATCCGGCGGCGCGCGCAAATCCGCGGCGGTGGTGCTCAGACCAATCGTGTAGATGGTGATGTTGGCCAGCTGTGCGGCGCGAAGCACTTCGCCCAGCTTGCTTTCGCTTTCCTTATCCTGCGCTTCGCCCATCACCAGCATCACGCGGCGGCGATTTGTGGGCTCTTTTTCGAGAATGGATACGCCGCGGCTCATGCCGTCGTACAGCCGCATGCCGAAGGTTCCCACTTGAAATTGCCGGATGGCTTTTTCCACGGCGTCCTGGTCTTCGGTCATCGGCTGGAGCAGGTCAACGGTATCGTCGTAACTGATTACCGCGGCGCGCCCGGTTTGCGCCATCACCGTTTGGGTGAAGACGATCGCGGTCTGATGCACGGCGGGAAGCAGCGGCGCGATGTGCGAGCTGGCTTCCACGACCAAGGCGACCGAGAGCGCATCGCCGCCCAAATCCCAGTGATCGATGGGCTGCTCGACGCCGTTGTCGAACACGTGAAAATCCTTCTGCGCCAAGTCCATCACCATTTCGCCCTGGCGATCGAGCACCGTCACCGGAGCGGTTACTTCGTTGGTGCGCACGCGGATGGTGCTGCGGTTTTTCGGCGGCACCGATGGCGTGCCGGAGGATTTCGCACCGGTAGGAGCACCGGGCACCGGAATTACTTCCGGTTTCGCATTGGGATTTGGCGTCATCGGTCCAGCGGGGGCCTGGCAGTAAGCGGGCATTGGAGATGTGATCGCGAAGATCGCCACCAGCAAGACGTTCCGCAGCCAATCACGGGACGCGCACGCTTTCACCGCTCGAAGAGGCAGGGGCATGTCGATAGTCTATCTGATTCGGGCCCAGCATCCGGCGTTGCATTCGGCGGTTACCGCAGTAAGCATAAAGCGGTTACGGGAGAAGTTGAGCCGGGAGCAAACGATTTGGATACATGTCCGATTAGCGATCGTCCCGTGATAACGAGGAGTGGTTTAGATGGCGCCCCGTTCCCACGGCGGAGGGATTTTCACGGAAGCCATTCCGGCGGCTGTCGCTGCGTGAATACCCAAGTCTGTATCTTCAAAAACCAGGCAGGATTCGGGCGCAACTCCGAGCTTGGCGGCGGCCAGCAGAAACGCTTCCGGGTCCGGCTTACCCTTCTGGTAGTCACCGGCACAGACCAGTGCGTCGAATCGATTGAGGAGCTTGAGCGAAGTGAGCGAAGCGGTCACTGAGTCCCGGGTACTTCCCGACACCACAGCCAACGGAATCCGGCCGTGCTGCGCTTCGATATGCTCGACCACTTCCGGTACGGCTTTGAGCTGTGGGAGCTGCTCTCGATAGAGGTCCTCTTTTCGAGAGGCAACATGCGCGACCGGCATGCTCAGTCCCTGTCTCTCGTTAAGCAACGAAATAATCTCGGCTATGGGAATGCCGCCCCAGGCGTAGAACAGCGACTCTTCAAATGTACAATTCCATTCGGCTAGGGCCTTGGTCCAGGCAACGTAATGAATGGGCATCGAATCGGCAATGGTGCCGTCGCAATCGAATAAATAAGCTCGAAATGAACCGGCCGGCAATTTCAGTTTCACGGTGATGGGGTGATCTCCCTGCCGTCATTATTCTAACTCACTGCCTGATTCACGCGGTTACCGAACGCCGGAAAAAACCGGCAGCGTCTTTGGTCCTGAGCCGCACGAGAGCAATCACCCGTCGGAGGGGTGCGATGGGACGCCGAATTTTGCGTTTTGGCGGCTACTTTTGGGCTCCTAATCGGATGGTTTGAGCTTGTCGGGCTCGTCTGTGGTGGTGAGGTAGGCTATTTGCTGGCGGAGTTGGGCGAATTTGGTTTCTGTGGTCGTCTCCGGATCCATCATCTTATTTCTGAAAGAGTGCCGGGATTCGGGATTCGGGCATTTCCGGTCGTTTAGAATCAGGCACATGCGTGGGGGTATACTGGCGCTGTGGCGATTCGGAATCGGCCGGTTGGGAGGCCGATTCACGGCCGGAGTCGACGGATTGACCGCGCTGGTTCGCCTCGCTTGTCCTCCTCCTCCTCGTCATCGTCGCCCTCGTCCTCGTTCGGGTCTTCTTCGTCGTATTCGTCCTCCTCTTCACTTTCGGATTTAGGGTCGAAGACGAGTTCGGTGTCTCGAGTTACGGTGGTGTCGATTTCAGCGACGGGATTGGAAAGCCGACTGCGGACGGCGCGCTCGATGCGTTCGATGGCCGACACCACGTCCTGACTGGTCATCTGCGTGTGCATTCGCCTTTCCAGGAGGTGTTCGTAGGCGCAGAGCGGCGCTGTTGGAAGAGGCCGGTAGCGTGGGCGTGATGGTAGATGGAGTCGCGGTCGTAGAGGTCGTACTGCTCGGCGATGTGGGTTGGGCTGAACCATTCGATAAATTTGAGTTCGATCCAGATGCGATCGGGGTGGTGGCAGACACTGTATCTGCGGCTGTGCGCGGCGGATGGTTTGGTTGCGGCGATGGGGAATCCGGGGATTTCGGCTAAGGAAGGGTAAATTTGTTGGTTCATTGGCAGTTCCTCCATTTTGGTGCTGCGGGAAAATTAGAGCATCGGGGGAAGGGTGAGCGGAAGGGATCATGTTGTGTAAAACGTCGGGAGGACTACGGAGGTTGGCGGGTTTCTTTGCGGAGAAGGGGCATTTAGGCGCGGGCTTAAGCAAAAAATTAGGACACTACCGAACGGCGGCGCCGCTGGTATTCGCCCCGCGCGTTCTCCTACAATGGATCGCTGCGTACATCTGCAGCAACGATGGAAGGAGCATGAATGTCGCCCAGACGCCACTTGCCGATGCCCGAGCTGGCTTACCGCAATCCGAATTTTATGGAGAGCCTTCCGGGACGCCCGCTGCGGATTCTCGCCGAATACCTCGATCCACTCACGTGCATGCGGCGCGAAAAAGTGGCGGACACCATCGTCATCTTCGGCTCCGCGCGCCTGGCTCCACGCCAAACCGCGCTGGCGCATCTCGACAAGTTGAAGCGCCGGTTCGCGCGCAAAAAGAGTACCCACGCGATCCGTCTGGCGTTGCGCGCCGCCAAATCCCGCTTGGCCATGTCCCGCTACTACGAAGAAGCGCGCGAATTGGCGCACCGCCTCACGCACTGGTCGATGACGCTTGGCAAGGAACCGCGGCGGTTCGTGGTTTGTTCTGGAGGAGGCCCGGGCATCATGGAAGCAGCCAATCGCGGAGCGTCGGAAGCCGGCGGGCCGTCCATGGGCCTGAGCATTCAGCTGCCACACGAGCAGTACCCCAATCCCTATATTTCGCCCGAGCTGAATTTTTGCTTCCACTATTTCTTCATGCGCAAACTGTGGTTCGCGCAGATGGCCAAAGCACTGATCGTTTTTCCCGGCGGCTTTGGCACCATGGACGAAATGTGGGAGATTCTCACCTTAATGCAGACCGGCAAGCTCTCATCCCACCACTTGATTTTGATTTACGGCCGGGAATACTGGGACAAAGTTCTCAACTGGGAAGCCATGGTGGATTCCGGCACGATCAGCGAGCGCGAATTCAAATTGCTAAAGTTCGCCGACACCGTAGACGACGCTTTCGACCAAGTCCGCACCGACCTGGAGCGCCACCATCTCCCGCTCGACAAGTTCATCTGATCCAGAAGCGCTACTCGGCGGTGTGTAACACCTTGAGGTAGGTGAAAGCCGTGCTATTCCACGTGAGTGAGGAACCCAATCTCGATATTTTCCTCCCGCGCTCAACGCCGCAGGATGGCCCGCTCTTGAGCGAGCGGTCGGTCTGGGCCATCGATGAAGCGCACGTAGTCAACTACCTGCTGCCGCGCGATTGTCCCCGGGTCACCTTCGCGGTGACCGCGTCAACATCGGAGGCCGATCGGACGCGCTTCTTTCCGGCAGGAGTTTCGCGCTTGGTTACAATCGAGGCCAACTGGCTCGTCCGGGCGATGGGTACCGCAGTCTACGTTTACACCCTGCTGCCGGAAACCTTCGAGCTGTCCGACGCTAACGCCGGTTATTGGATATCGCGGGAACGTGTGAAACGGCAAAGCGTCACGGAGGTCCTGGCCGCGCCTCTCGAAATCATCCGCCGGGGTGGCGAGCTGCGTCTTGTGGAAAGCCTCTGGCCCTTGCACGACGTTGCGGCCGCGTCGACGCTGGAATTCTCGATGATTCGCATGCGCCATGCCAAAAAGAGTCTCGCAAAAAAAAGGAGGAGCATCCGCTCCTCCTTAAGTGATCCAATCATCAAACAGCGTCGCCGCAACGCCGTCGTTCGAACGCAAAACCGCACCGCAACATCGCGCCCCCGGCCGCTTCCTTAGTTCTTTGAAAGGTCCAGGTTCGGCTCAAATACCGCGACAAAGCGGCGCTTCTCGTCCTGATCGTGGAGCAAAACCACCGGAACCACGCTCAACGCTTTCCGGCAGGCACGGCAAGTGGCCGTTTCGCCCTCGAGGTCCTGGATAAAACCATCGGTAAAGTGGTATTCGCCGCGCGGGCGTCGCGCCGGCTTGGCGCCGCGCGCTCCGCACTGCGGACAGGAGAATTCGATCCGGTCATCCAAAGGATCGCGGTTGATCGCCGCGCGCCCGGTAAGTCGCACTCCAACGGTTTCAATAGTCCGATGCATGTTTTGTCACCTCGTCCTTGACGGTCCTTAAGGTGGTCGTTATCCGTTCACGGCCTTAGATGCAGCAGGCGCCAGGAACGTTACGAATCCTCCACAATTCTTTAAGCCTTGTCTATACAGTGAGCTACTGACTGTTCGATGCTGGGCTCAGTGGAAGTCATGGGAGGCGACTTCGGCTTGAGAAATCACCAATGGCTCCACTTTTTCGGCTTTCACGGAAATCACGTTTTCCTGATGCTGCAATCTGCCGGCGATCAGCAAAAATGGATGGTGGATCACTACGGTGTGATCCTGCTCGAACAGTTGGGGGGTAATGATGATATTCGCGATGCCCGTTTCGTCTTCCAGGCTCAGGAAAACAAAGCCCTTAGCCGTCCCCGGACGCTGCCGCGCGATCACCGCTCCGGCTACTCGCACCGGCATACCGTGGGGCAGGTTCATTAAATCCTTGGCCATGCGAATGCCTTGCTGATTTAAGTACGCGCGGCGATAGGACATTGGATGTGGGCCTACGGTCAGGCCAGTTCCGTGATAGTCGGCCACTACTCGCTCGTCGTCGGTCATCGGAAGCAACGGCGAAGGGGCAGGCGAAACTGGCGCAGCGGTTTCTGGCGCGTTGGTGCTGCCAACGCTCCCCAGCGCTGGGGTGGATTCCAGTAAGGGGCCGGTCCGCCGCGCGGCGCGCTCGACCTGCCACAGCGCGTCGCGGCGGTGAAATCCGCGCTGTCCGGAAACAAAATTCAACGCGCCCACTTCGGCCAGCGAGGTTAACTCCGCTTTTTGGATTTTGGGGGCGCGCCGGGCGAGATCGTCGATCGATTCCAGCGGAGCTATGGCGCGCTGGCGCACAATTTCACGCCCGGTCTCTTCGCGCAAGCCGCGCACGTAGCGCAGGCCGACGCGCATGGCGAATCCGCCGGTCGCGATGGGCTCCAGCGTGCATTCCCAATTCGAGCGGGTCGCATCGATCGGCCGGCACTTCAGTCCGTGGCGCTGCGCGTCTTTCACCAGGGTGGCCGGCTGGTAAAAACCCATCGGCTGGTTATTCAGCATCGCCGCCATGAACGCGGGAAGGTAATGGCATTTCAAATACGCGCTGGCATAGGCGATCAATGCAAAACTGGCGGCATGCGATTCCGGAAATCCGTACAACGCGAACGAAGTGATCGACTGGATGATCTGGTCCTGCGTCGCTCCGATGATTCCTCTGGCGTTCATTCCTTCGCGCAGTTTGATTTCCACATCTTTCATCCGCGCTTCCGAACGCTTGAACCCGAACGCCCGGCGTAATTCCTCGGCCTGGCCGCCGGTAAATCCCGCCGCGATCATGGCCATGCGCAGCAATTGTTCCTGGAAAAGAGGAACGCCCAGGGTGCGCGCCAGCACCGGCTCGAGCGATGGATGCAGACATTCCGGCTTTTCGAGTCCTTGGCGGCGCCGCAAGTAGGGATGAACCATTTTCCCTACGATCGGTCCCGGACGAATGATCGCTACCTGCACTACGATGTCGTAGAAACACACCGGCCGCAGACGCGGCAAGCACGACATCTGCGCGCGGCTTTCAATTTGAAAGAGTCCGACGGTGTCGGCTTTCTGCAGCGCCGCGTAAACTTCCGGATCGTCCGCGGGCAGATGGCTCAGATCGACTGCTTCTCCGTAGTGTTCGTGAATGATGGCCAGCGATTCCTCCAGCACGGCCATCATGCCCAGGCCCAGCAAATCCACTTTCACGATACCCATGTCCGCGCAATCTTCTTTGTCCCATTGCACCACTACCCTTCCGGGCATCGAGGCCGGTTCCAGCGGTACCACCGAATCCAGCGCGCCCTGGCATACCACCATTCCTCCGGAATGTTGTCCCAGGTGGCGGGGCAAATCCTGTACCGAACGGCACAGTTCGAAAAATTTGCGGACTCGGGGGTGTTGCAGGTCCAGCCCAGCGTCGTGAAATTGGCGGTCCAGGGTGTCTTTGGAATCCCTGTACTCCCATGATTCAACTAGGCTTGACAGGCGGTTCAGGGTTTCCGGATCGAAGGAAAGCGCTTTACCGATTTCCCGCGCCGCGGACTTCCCGCGATAGGTGATCACGTTCGCGGTCATCGCCGCTCCCAATTGGCCGTAGCGTTCGTAGACGTACTGAATGGCCCGTTCGCGCTGGTCCCCACTGGGCAGATCCAGGTCGATGTCCGGCCACTCGCCGCGCTCCTCCGATAGAAAACGCTCGAACAGCAGTTCCATTCCCACCGGATCCACCGCGGTGATGCCCAGCGAATAGCAAACCGCGCTGTTGGCCGCCGAGCCGCGCCCCTGCACCAGAATATTTTTCTCCCGGCAGAAACGAATGATGTCCCAGACGATCAGGAAATATCCCGGCAGGTCCAGTTTTTCGATCAACGACAGTTCGCGGTCGATTTGCCGTTGCGCCTTTTCGTTGTTCGCTCCATAACGCGAAATCATTCCGTCGTGGGTGCGCCGCCGCAGAAAACTCATCTGCGAATCGCCCGGCGGAACCGGATACGCCGGAAAGCGGTAGCCCAGATCGCGCAGCGAAAATTGCAGCCGCGATGAGAGCGCCATCGTTTGGGCAATCGCTTCGGGAAGATCGGAAAACAGACTTTTCATCTCCGCGGCGGTCTTCATATACCGCTCGGCGTTGCGGCTGAGCAAACGTCCCGCGGTGGCCAGAGCGCGGTGGTGGCGGATGCAGGTAAATACGTCCAGCACTTTTCGCTGGGCCGGCTGCGTGTGGCAAACTCCGTTGGTCGCCAGCAGCGGCAGGTGTAGCTTCCGCGCGATTTCTACCGCTGCCTGGTTGCGCGCTTCTTCTTCCCGTGACAAATGACGCTGCAGCTCGACGTATACATTTTGCCGGCCGAATATTTCGGTGAGTTGCTGCAGCGCTCGCGTGCCTGCGGCCATGCCGCCTTGGGTGAGTGCGTGGGCCAGCGGACCTTCTTCGCCTCCGCTCAGGCAGACCAAACCCTTGGAGAGTTCGGCGACTTCCTCCGCCTGCACGCTGCCTTCACCTTTTTTGGCGCGCAGTTTCATCCGCGTCACCAAGCGGCACAAATTCTGGTAGCCGGCGCGCGATTCGGCCAGCAGCGCGTAGCGCCAGCCGTCTGTGGACGTCACCTCGCCTCCCACGTGCGCGATGATTCCCGCTTTTTTTCCGGCTAGATAAAAACGCGGAGAACCGTACACTCCATCGCGATCCAGCAAAGCCATCGCCGGCATTTCGTGTTCGACGCACCATGCCGTGAATTCCTCCGGAATGGATGCTCCTTCCAGGAAGCTGAATGCCGAACGCGCGTGGAGTTCGATGTACATCAGTCGTAGATCCCCCGCACGAACCAGCTCTTGCGCAGCGCGTCGTAATAAATCCGGTAGCGTCCGCGCTCCCCGGTCCGTTCTTTGATCTGGTCCGTGGCCCGGTCCGTGGCAGGACTCCCCGCTTTTACGCGCTTTCCTTCGGAGGGAAAACACACTTCCAAATCCCATTCGTCCTGGTCCCACGGATCTTCCCGCCACCAATCTCCGGAAGTTCGCCAGGGGCCCGCCGCCGCCAACACTTCTCCCCGCTTGTCTTGGAAAATCAGCCGCGCCGGCTGCCGATCGCGCAATTCCAGTTTGGCGGGAAGTGCCGGACGAAAAATGCGAAAGCTGGCCGCCGAGGTATCGGGGAAATTCCTGGAGGCTGGCCCGGCGGCGAAATTTCCAGAAACTTCCGGCCGCGCCACAAAACGCCGCATCTGAAATTCTCCCGGCCGGTGGGTATCGAGCAGCGCCGGTGAGCCCACATTTTCCTCGCCCACCACGTGGGTGATACGCGCAATGGTCAGCTCCAATTTTTCCGGATCGGGAAAACTCGGAAGGAATAGCCCGCCCTGCGCGGCCCGCGGCCGTGCCGCTTCTGCCGCAATCACGATCCCCACGATTGGCGCGCCGGGAGTATCCCCTTGCAAGCGCAGCCGCAGCAATTTCAAAAGCATTTTCGAATCGCTGGCCGGGACCGGAAGCTGCAAATCTCTTTGGTATGTCCCGCGCGGATTTTTTTGTCCCATTGCGGCGATAGGGCCGCCTTCAAAAGTGGCTTCCAGCTCGAACCGCACGCGAATGGAAGCCGCGGCCAGCGACCGCGCCCTTAGGCGCGCGCTAAGCTGATCCAGCAGCCGCCCCAGAAGAAATGACAGCGGCTCGAGATCCTCCACTCCATCGTCCAGCTCCATTTCTTCTTCAAAAGTATTTTCCGCTTCCGCGATCGCCATCGATCTGGAACGTGCACCACGGGCCAGGGTGTGTAGGCGGATTCCTTCTTGTCCCAAACGCTCCGAAAGTTCCTGCATCGGCAACGCCGCCAGGGCCGCGCAGGTATGGATCCCCCAGCGATGCAGGGTCTCGCTGATTTCCGGAGGCAAGGAAAGCGCGCTCACCGGCAAACGCCCCAGCATCTTCGCTTCTTGTCCGGCCGGAATCACGGTGATTCCGGGGAAGCCGCGCGCGGCGATCCATGCCGTGTCTACATTTGCAGCGGTGGCCACCTGCGCGGTCCAGCCGCATTCGCGGGAAAGCTCCATCAGGCGCGCGGCGATCTTTTCTTCGGAGGAAAATAAAAAGGTGAGGCCGGAGATATCCAGAACGATCGCGTCCGGTGCGCTATCTTCGATGCGCGGAGAAACCGACCAGCCAATGTCCAGCAGCGCGGCATGCGTGGATTTTTCCTGGGCCACCGAACGCGGCCGGATCTCCACACCGGCGAATTGCGCCGCATTCAGCTTGCTCATCCCGCATTCGATTCCCGCGCACCGCGCTTTTTCGTTGGCTGCCACCACCCGGCATAGCGGCGGGTTGCCGTCCACGATGGCCACCGGCTTCTCCCGCAAGCCCGGCTCGGCGCGCACCACCGCCTGCACGATGAATTCGGGGACGAAAATAGAAGCGAACGCCATGGCGGCCGGAGGATGAGGAAACCAAAAGGTTGGGGAAAATCCTCACCTGTGCGGGGGCCCTCCTACGGATAAAAATTTCCCGGCGAATGAATGCAAATTCCAAAGCGTTCGCGTTTCGAAATCAATCGAGGAACCGCCCGCTCCCGCCCCGGGCGATATCGAGTTCTCTGAAATCCATCCCTCCCGCCGGGCTCGCGAACGAATCACTTCCGCCGTATTGCTCCATCCATCGAGCAGGCATCCCGGCGTATGCGCCCCGTGGTGTTCCAGGCGACCGGACTCAGTGTGCCGCCAGCGCGCTTCCTGTGTTTCCATCCGCAGCACCAGCGAAGCGCAGCTCTTGGCCGTGGATTCCTGTTCGCAAATCACAAAAATCGTCGGGGTGTGTTCCACCGCGCGGCGAAACCGGAACCACACATTCAGCGGCACGTAGCGAACCGCTTGCGGCGGAATATCGCTCAGATCCAGCGCGATCAATCCGAATCCGCCACCCTGAATCAGCAAATCCGTAGCGCGAACCGCCTGGTCCACATTGCGGCAGCGGATCCATAGCAATTGCTCCAGCCGCACTCCGGCCGCCTGCGCGGAATGCGGATCGAAAGAATCCCGCGCATCCACCAGCGCACAAACTTCCGATGCCGCGGTCAGCGATGCCAGCGCGGACACCAGTACACTGGTAATCCCGGAGCTCGGCGGCCCGTAAATCTCGGTCAAGCTCCCGCGCGGCAGCCCGCCAGTCAGCCGATCGATCGGAGCAATTCCCGCGGAAACCGTCTCCACGCTGGGAGCATTGCGAAGATCAAAAGGCGCAGAAACGCGGCCCGCCAAAAGGGTTTCGCAATGCAAACGCAAAGTAGCGGCGCGGGAGCTCATAAGGGTCAGGAAGCGAAGCGGGTGGTTTGTTATATTCGCTTTTTGTTCGCCTCTACACAGATTTTGGCACCGCCCTTGAGAGCTGTCAAGGCCAGTGTGTGGAAGTAGCAAACCTATTGAGTTCTATTAGTTACGAGTCCGTTTTAGCGAAGACGGCCCTGACTTCGTAGCCCACGCGGTAATCGGATTGAACGCCCACCCTTCCCAGAAACCGGGAAGAATGGGGCACCCGGAAAAGATAAAACCTTAGAACCGTAGAAAACCACAAGAAGAATCAGTCCTGGGATTTTTGGGTACTCACGGGGCCGGAATTCCGAGGCAGTGTAATCTGCTTCGCATAAAGTTGTTGAACGCTTTCCAGCGTATCGATCTCCGCCACCGACTTATCCGGCCGAAACCGCAGTATCCGTGGAAACCGCAGCGCGAATCCGCTTTCATGGCGCTGCGATTTCTGAATATTGTTGAACGCTACCTCAATCACGATCTTCGGCTCGACGCTGCGCCGAAATCCTTGATCCGCGATGGTCAATCCCATAAAAATTGCGGTGTACTCCCGAATCTCCGCATCGGTCAGCCCCGAATACGCCTTCCCGATATTCAGCAGCCGCTCTCCATCGCGAATCGCAAACGTGTAATCCGAAAGCACGCTGTGCCGCCGCCCGTGTCCGTACTCCACCGCGGTCACGACCACGTCCAGCGTCGCGTAAGCTTCCTTCAGCTTGAACCAGAATCCTCCGCGCCGCCCCGGCGTGTACAACGATTCCGGCGCCTTCACCATTACACCTTCGTGCCCGGCGGCCAGCGTCTCGCGAAACGCTTTTTCGATGTCGCTCGCGGAATCGCAGAGCGTCATCGGAGCCATTCGAATCGCGGTTTCCGCGGACGTATAGCCAGCGGGGAAAATCCCTTCCAGCCGTTTGCGCCGCTCCGCCAGCGGAGTATCCAGCAACCGCTCGCCGTCCTGGTACAGCAAATCGAAAGCCACGAACTTCACCGGAATGTCGTGCTGCAGCCAGAGGTCCATCTGCTTTCTCCCCAATCGCTTCTGCAGCTCGGTAAACGGCAATGGCCTTGACTCATGCCAAGCCAGAATTTCACCGTCCAAAATCAGCTGGCCCGGCAAGGCAGCGATAGGCTTCTCCAACTCCGGAAACTCGGTAATCGGATCCAGCGTTCGCGAAAACATTTTCACGCCTTCGCCGTTTTTGTGCACCTGCGCGCGGATGCCGTCATATTTTTCCTCCACTTGCATCATTTTGGGTTCGCCGTCGAAAATCTCCTCGGCCGTCTCCACCGGCGTCGCCAGCATGAATCCGACGGGATGGAAAAGGCGCAGCCGCGCCAACCCCAGTTCGTCCCGCGCCGCCAACTTCAGAGTTTCGCCCACGTCTCCGGTTAGCATGTTGGCGCGCCGCACCGCTTCCGCCGGGCGATCGAACGCCTTGGCGATCGATTCTTCCACCAGGCTCTCTTTCAGCCCGATCCGCAAATCCCCGGTAATAATCTTGATGATGTATTTCACTTCACCCGCGCTGGCCCGATCGAAAAGTTTGCGCAGCCGGTCGCTCTTTTGGGTTTGCGTGCGCAGATCAGGCAATTCTTCGAACGTCTTGGCCACTTCCGCCAGCGACACTTCTTTTTTCTTTTCTCCAGCACGGCCGCTCAAGATGTCTCCCGCCACGTTGCCCAAATCGCCGTGCTTGCGGTAAGCCGCGCGCAGGTCGACGTCTGGATTTCCCGAAACTTCCGCCACCAGCCTGGCCAGGCTCGATCCGCCCACTCCTAAAACACCCTCGTCGCGCCCGGCGAAAGGCTTGCCGGTAAGAAAAATCGCCGCCCGCGCCGCATCGTCCAGCGGCACCGAGCGAAAATATTCGCTCAGAATCCGCACCTTCCCCAATTTCTTAGTGGTAGCGGCCACTGCATCGGCCGCATTGACGAGTTCCCGCATCAACGTCCGCCTCTCATCGCCTTAGCCTCCGCATCGAGCCACGAGAAAGAAAGTCTTCGCGTTGATGAGGGAAGAGGGATTGGCCTCAAGGACGCGATCCCGTTACCGCTGGCTGGCATACCGGACACCAAAAGGTCGTCCGCGCATCAATACCTTGCTTGCGCGACTCAATCGCCGTCCCGCAACGCCGGCACGGATCGCTTCTGCGCGCATACACCCACAGCGCTTCCGCTGGATCGGTGCGACGAGTGGTCCGCCGCATGCCGGTGTACGTCACGATGCGATCGCTGGAGACAGGCGTCACGTTCATCTGCAGAAATTTACGCGCCGTGGTCATCAGGCATACCGTTTCCGCTACGCTCAAGGTGCTCACCTGCCGAAATGGATTTACGCCACACGCAAAACACACTTCGGATTTGTAGACGTTTCCGATTCCCGCCACCACCGATTGCGCCAGCAGCGCCGAGCCTACCTGCGCATCCGGTTGCAGACGAAGGCGCGCCGCCGCGGCCGCCACGTCGAATTCCTCGGCGAGCAACGACGGCCCAAGCTGATTGAAGCCCCGCCGCCGCGTCAGGCTTGCCGCGTTATGAAATTCCGCCACCTGAATGGTGAATGCCACTGCCATCATTTTCGGCGTGCCGATCACGATCCGCATCTCCTCGCGCCGCCGCTTCCACCGTTCACCCGGACGATAGATGTGCCAGCTCCCGTTCATCAGCATATGGGTGAGCAGGATCAGGTCGCTCGAAAAATGCATCAGCAGCCATTTGCCGCGCGCTTCCACGCTTTCGACGCTGCGACCCACCACGCCGGAATCTTCATCCACTCGGGTTAGCTTGGGAAAAACGCTGGAGAACTCGGTAACCGTCTGCCGCGCTAGAGCACGCTGTAACGTGCTGGCCGCCCGAAAAATGGTATCGCCTTCCGGCACGTCACGCGCTCTCGGAAACGCCGCGAGTGTCTTCGTCGCCGTCGGATTCGCTTTCGGCTTCGGCGTCGAACGGAACCGCGATCGGCGTCACATGCCTGATCTGGAATCCCAGCGTGGTATTCACAAATCCAGCGTCTTCCAGAAAGCGCGCCAGGAAATGTTCGCGCGCCGGCGCGCCATCGATCGCGCCAATCAAAAGTCCCTGCCGCCACGTCCGGCGCCGCATCGCGATGTCCGCAAGCTTCTTCGCCAGTTCGTGCGCGAACTGGCTTCGTTCCGGCTCCGCTTCCGGCAAAAATACGCGCAGCGCCGGATTTCGCCGCCGCATAAACCCGGCAATCTCTCCGTTGATCAAGATTACGCCCGCGCCGGCTGCCCGAGCCATCATCGGCGGAGGCGCTTCCGCGCCTTCGGCCCCAACGCGCGGCCATGGCAGCAACACCCCATAAGGATTGGCAGGATCGGTGGCCGCCAGATAGACCACTTCCGCCTGGGCAGCTTCCAGCCGCAAGCTCCGCAGCAAATCCACCGCAGCCGGCATGGCAAACTGCGCCGCGCCCATCCCCGCCACAAACATGCCGCGCCGGATCCATCCGCTGTCTTCCATGGTTTTCAGCGCCGGATAAATCGTGGGAAATCCGCCCGGAACATTTTCAGCCACCGCCGTCTCGCGCATGATAATTCCGTGCCGCAGCAAAAGTTGTTGCGCGATGTTCGCGCTCCATTGCGTGGGCGTGATCGCCGTTTCTTCCGCGCGCAAGGCGATGCGCTGCGTCACCAGCGACCACCTTCCATCCATCAAGTTCCTGCCGGGCGTGCGCGAACGCATCCTCCGCAGGAATTCCGGCGATCCCGGCCGCTCGTCCGCAAACTCCCCACGATTCTGTTTGCCATGCGATTCTCGAGATGCCCGCAGATTCCGCACCGGATGCAACGTGTCGTTGGTCAGCCGCCCGGACCACACCAACTCCCAAAGCGCGTCACGAGTTTCCCCAGGAAAACCGCCGCCGCACGCGGCATGGATCGCCGCAAAAAAAGATGCGCCTTTCCGCTGCAGCAACTCGATAATTTTCTGCGCGCGCTCGGAAAGTTCCGCGCCCGGATCAGTGGCCGCGTTCGATCCCACCCCGCCCGGCGGGAGCAGGAGTGGCAGGGCAGTCGCCAAGTACAGCGCGATCCGCCCATCGCGATCACCAATCGGCTCCACTCCCACCCAAATCACTTCGCCCGCTGACATCAACGTATCCAGATCGGCTGACCGGTATTCGGCGATTCGAGCGGGCAGCACTTCGCGCTCCAGTTCAGACGCCGGTATGGCTGCGCCCTGCAGCGCCTCGATCGCATCCAGCAGCGCATCCACGCCGCGCCGCGGGGCCGTCACGCCCTGCCACCGTGCCGTGAACCGCGCGAACACGCGCTGTTCCACCGGCTCAATTTCCCGACGCAGGCGCGCCAAACTTTTACGCCGGATCTGCTGCAGCACTTCCGGGTCGCACCATTCGCGGTGATGCCCGCCCGGACGGAATTCGCCCTCCAGCAATTTGCCGCGGCCGTGCAGGGCATGCAGTATCGGCTCGACCGCAGGCGTCTGCAGCCGGTATCGCGCCGCGAGATCGGTGGTGGTGAACGGCCCATGCGTCCGCGCATATCGCCGGACAATTTCCGCGAGTGGCTCCTCTGCCGACGCCAGAAAAATCTCCGCCAATCCCGGCGGCAGCGGAGTGCCCAATGCGTCGCGATAGCGCGACGCGTATTCCACCGGGATGTATCGCGCATCGCCCGCGATGCGCACGCGCACCAACCGCCGCGCATTCACCAACTCTGGCACCACCGCCGCAAAGCTGGTGGCCGAGCCTGAGCCATCGTCCAGGGCGACACGCGCCGCAAGTTCCGCCTCCGCTAGGTCCCCCAGTTTCAGCAGCAAATCGTGAATCCCATCCGCGTGCCGCGCCTGATAATCCGGATCGAGCGCCTGAAGCTTCGCTTCCACTTCATCCAGCGCCGCCGGATCCAGCAATTCGCGCAGATCGGTATCGCCCAACAGCTCCTGCAATTGCGATTGATCGATCGAAAGGGCCTGCGCGCGCCGCTCGGCGAGCGGCGCATCGCCCTCATAAATATAGTTGGCGATGTAGGAAAACAGGAGCGATGCCGCAAACGGCGAAGGCTTGCTCGATTCCACACGCGTCACTCGAATCGCCCCGCGCTGAATTTTCCCCAGTAGCGCCGTCGCCGCGCGCAAATCGAACACATCGCGAACGCATTCGCGATATGTCTCCAGCAAAATCGGGAACGACGCAAACCGCGAAGCCACCGCCAGTAAATCAGCGGCGCGCTTGCGTTGTTGCCACAGCGGCGTGCGCAGCCCCGGACGCCTTTTCGGGAGCAGCAGCGCCCGCGCCGCGGCTTCCCGGAATTTCGCCGCGAAAAGTGAGGTCGATCCCAACTGCCGCATCACCAGATCCTTCAACTCCCCCGGCGCGGGCAGCAGCAGTTCTGTATCCACCACCTCTTCGTTATCCGGCAGACGAATCACGAACCCGTCGTCGGTCCACATCGATTCCACTTCCCACCCGCGCTCGGTGCGCATCTTGCTGGTCACTGCCATGCACCACGGTATGTGCACACGGTTGCCAAACGGCGTCAGTACGCACACTCGCCGGTCGCCCAACTCGTCGCGGCAAACTTCGATCACGATCTCTTCATCGCTGGGCACGCGTTCGGTTGCCGCCGCTTGCTCTTCGAGATACCGCAGCAGATTTTCCGCGGCGTTCGAATCCAGCTTGTGTTCGTGCACCAGCTTGGTAAACGCCGCCGGACGCGGCATTCGCACGAGCTCCCGCACCAGCGCACCGATCCGCTCGCCAAATTCCGCCGGCCGTCCCGCCGCGTCTCCATGCCAAAAGGGCATTTTCCCCGGCTCGCCCGGCGCCGGAATCACCACCACCCGATCGCGAGTGATGTCCTGAATCCGCCAGGTGCTGGCGCCCAGAATGATGGTGTCGCCCGTGCGGCTCTCGAACACCATCTCCTCGTCCAGCTCGCCCACGCGTGCGCCCTTGGTGGCATCCGCCAAAAAAACGCCGTAAAGGCCGCGATCCGGAATCGTCCCGCCGTTGATCACCGCGACCCGGCGCGCGCCTTGGCGGCTGGTCAAGCGGTGTGCGATGCGGTCCCACGTCAACCGTGGACGCAGCTCCGCAAATTCATCCGACGGATATCGTCCCGAAAGCATGTCCAGCACGCCCTCGAATACCGTGCGGGTCAACGAAGCGTACGGCGCCGCCCCGCGCACTACGTCGAAGAGCGACTGTACCTCCCAATCTTCCAGCCCGACCATAGCCACAATTTGCTGCGACAACACGTCCAGCGGATTTCGCGGATAGCGCACCGATTCGATTTGCCCGGCATTCATGGCCTGGGTGATTGCCGCGCAGGCCACCAGATCCGCGCGATACTTCGGAAAAATCACCGCGTTGCTCACCGCGCCGACGTGATGGCTGGCGCGCCCCACGCGCTGCATTCCCGTCGCAACAGATGGCGGCGACTCGATCTGGATCACCAAATCGATCGCACCCATGTCGATTCCCAGTTCCAGAGAAGAAGTCGCCACCAGCCCGCGCAGTGTCCCCAGCTTCAGGCGGTCCTCGATTTCCTTGCGCTGCTCCACCGCCACGCTGCCATGGTGCGCGCGCACCAGAATTTCGCCGGCCAGCTCATTGATCGCGCCCGAGATGCGCTCTGCCAGCCTCCGATTGTTCACGAAAATCAGCGTCGAGCGATGCGCGCGAATCAGCTCTAGCAATTTGGGATGGATGGCACTCCAAATCGAATGCCGCGCCGGACCTTGCGACGCCGCGCCACTCGGCAGCGTATCCACTTCGTCCAGCCGCGCCATGTCTTCCACCGGCACTTCCACCCGCAGATCGAGCTTCTTCGGTTCGCTAGCGTCGACGATGATCACCGGCCGAGATGCCGGAGCAATGTGTGTGGCCTCAACGTCCGCAATTATTTCCTCCGAATCCGTTCCATCCACGGAAGGTTCCGGATTGTTTGCCGCCGCCCGCGCAGGTTCGGTGGTCACCGCACCGGCCAGATATCGCGCCACTTCCTCCAGCGGCCGCTGCGTCGCGGAAAGCCCGATGCGCTGCAACCGCCGGCCGCACAAATGTTCGAGCCGCTCTAGCGAAAGCGCCAGATGCGAGCCGCGCTTGGTCGGCACCACCGCATGAATTTCGTCGACGATTACCGTTTCCACCGAACGCAGCGCGTCCCGCACGTTCGAGGTCAGCATGAGATACAACGACTCGGGAGTGGTGATCAGTATGTCGGCAGGATGCCGCGCGAACCGTCCGCGCTCTCGCGCCGGGGTGTCGCCGGTGCGCACGTGAATCGTGGGCTCGCGATAAGCGACGCCCAACCGTTGCGCCGCCTGCGCAATCCCTACGAGCGGCGCGCGAAGGTTCCGATCAACGTCCACCGCCAGCGCCTTGATCGGCGATATATAGATGACCCGGCAGCGCTCCGCCTCCTCGGGCGGCCGCGCAAACATCAGGCGGTCGATGCACCACAAAAATGCCGCCAGAGTTTTCCCGCTGCCGGTGGGAGCGAGGATCAACGTTGAATCGCCGCGTGCGATCGCCTGCCAACCCAGCACTTGCGGCCGGGTGGGCCCCGCGAAAACCGCCCCAAACCATTCGCGGACCGCGGGATGAAAAGGCGCGAGCGGTTCCGCTGTTGTCCGTGGTTCCGATGGAACCGACGACGCCGCTGCGAGATTTGGTTTCTTCTTGGCCATACGCAGGTCAAAACAAAAGGAAGTAAACGCAGAAAATTAGATGCACAAACAGCCTTTACCGCACCATCGACAGTTTAACTCCGCGACAACCACCCGAAGTCGCTGTGGCGCAGCCAATCTGCTAATGCAGAATCCAACTAGCAAACATCAACCAAAGAAACGCGCCACCCTTGCAGCTCTTCGGTAAAAGGAAACGTTAAACCGCCCCACTTTTTCGCGCCGCCAAGATTTCCCCGGCAGAAAATCCGAGCTCCGCAAGAGCCTCCTGGGTATGCTCGCCCAGTAAAGGCGGCGGCAGCCGATAACTAACCGGCGTCCCGGACATCCGCATGGGATTGGCAATACTCCGCGCCACCCCGATCCCCGGATGTTCGATCTCGACCACCACCCGCCGCGCCACCATCTGCGGATCGCCAAGCGCTTCCGGCACCGACCGAATCGGCCCTGCCGGAATCTCCGCCGCGCGAAATTTCTGAAGCCAATCCTCCGCCGGTCCTCCTAGCAGAATTTTCTCCAGCCGCGGAATCAACTCCGCGCGATTTTGTATCCGCAACTGATTGCTAGCAAACCGCGCATCGCGCCCAATCGTCTCCGCAACTTCCAACACCCCGCAAAAACGCCCCCACAGCGCTTCCGTTCCCACCGCCACCATGATGTGCCGCCCATCGCCGGTAGAAAACAATTGATACGGCACAATATTCGGATGCGCATTCCCCAGGCGCGACGGCTCGACGCCTGCATTCAGGAAGCTGCTTCCAACGCTGGTCAGCCAACTCACCTGTGAATCCAGCAACGACATATCCAGCATCTGCCCGCGCCCGGTCTTCGCGCGTGCCAACAGCGCCGCCAGAATTCCCATCGCGGAAAAAATTCCACAACTGATATCCGCGATCGGCACCGGATAGCGCACCGGCTCACCATCAGGCGCACCGGTAAAACTCATTAGCCCCGCTTCGCCCTGCGCCAGGATGTCGTACCCCGGACGCCCCGCATCCGGCCCATCCATCCCGTAGCCACTAATCGCGCAATAAATGAGGCGCGGATTCGCTTTCGCCAAGCCCGCGTAGTCCAGCCCGCGTTTGGTCACCGATTCTTGCCCCGGCTGGTTGTGCAGAAAGACGTCGGCGCGCCCAATCAGCCGCCGCAAAATCTCCAGGCCTTGCGGAGAATTTATGTCCAGAGTGAGCGAACGTTTGTTGCGGTTAGCCGAGAGGAAATATGTCGATTCGGTTCCAGCAAAAGGTGGTCCCCACGCCCGCGACTGGTCGCCAGTGCCGCGGCGTTCCACCTTGATCACATCTGCGCCCAGATCGCCGAGCAGCATCGCCGCATACGGCCCGGCCATTGCTTCCGTCCACTCGACGACGCGGACGCCATCCAGCACCTGCATGGCGTGGGTGTCCACGTTGCGTCTTCTTTCCGGGAAAATGAACGACCGAGGCCCGCGCGCGCATTTTTGATTGCGCGGCGACCACGGAAAGACTACTTAGCCCATGGTAGTGGTGTGTTCCGGCTGGATCTTATATATCACCCGGACTTCGCCCGGTTGCCGGTACGGATACTTGTCCACGCCCATATATTTCTTGGCCATCTTGTCGATATGCGCGTCGGCGCCCTGCTCGGTGATTTCCACCACGCGCCCGCGCACCTCGAGATAGCGGTATGGATTATCCGGATCGAACACTGCAACCGCCACGCGCGGATCGCGCCGCACGTTGCGATCTTTCTGCCGCCCCTTGGCTGAATTGACGATCACGTTTTTGCCGTCGTAATCGATCCATACCGGCGTCACTTGTGGCTGTCCGTCCGGCATCAGCGTCCCGAAATTTCCAAACGCCTTCTTGCTGAAAAGGTCTTCGTATTTCTTCGGAATTTCCGCACTCATCATTGTCTTCTCCCTCTCGCCAGCCATTGCGACCGGGCCATGCGCCCACCATGCATCAATATACCACGCCCACTTCTGATCCTATTGGACTCATCCAAATTTTGGAATCATCCTATAGTTTTTCGCAGCACCGCGCAGAAGGATATTTCTGGGAAACTCCTCCCTGATAGTTGTACAGTCGCTAAGCAACCGCGGCGGTGCGAAGGCTGACCTCATTCGGAAGGCTAAGCGATGACAAAAGTCGAAGCAGTTATCCAGACCTCCAAACTCGACTCGGTGAAGGACGCCCTGCACGAAATCGGCGTCGAAGGCATGACCGTCCTCGAAGCGCGTGGCCACGGCCGCCAAAAGGGCCACACCGAATTTTATCGAGGCCGCGAATACACCGTCGACCTCATCCCCAAGATCAAGCTCGAGATGGTTCTACCCGATGAGCGCGTCGAAGCCGCGGTCCAGGCCATAGTCTCCGCCGCGCGCACCGGCAAAATCGGCGACGGCAAGATTTTCTTAACCAAAGTGGACGATGCCATCCGCATTCGCAACGATGAGCGCGGCGACATCGCCTTATAGCCGTGCGTTGCCGTTGTTGCTGTTGGTGTTTAGCGCCCGGCGCTAACGGTATAATCGCACATGGACTCTCAGGCCTCCCTGAGCGCGGATCTCCGGCAGCTCTACACCACCGAAACCGCGCGCATCCACGATGAATTCACGGTGAACGGGGACGGCCGCGCCGCGGTACTCGCGCGGACCGCGCTAATCGATTCCATCGCCATCCGCCTGTGGCAGGAATTGGTCTCCCCGGACGTCGATGGCCCGATAAATTTCGCGCTGATAGCGCTGGGTGGTTACGGCCGCCGCTGGCTTTTCCCGTACTCCGACGTCGACCTGCTCTTCCTCCACAACGGCAAGGACGCTGACGAAGAGAAACTGAGGCCGGTGATCCAGCGCCTCTCGCAAGAATTCTGGGATCTACGCCTCAAACTCAGTCCCGCCACGCGCACCCTTTCCGAATGCGATCGCTTCGAACCGCATAACGTTGAATTCGCGATCTCCCTGCTGGATTGCCGCCGCCTCTGCGGGGACGCCAAACTCTTCGGACGCCTGCACGACAATCTGATCCCCAAACTAGTGGCCCGCGAATCGCAGCACATCGTCAAAAACCTGGTGGACCTCACCCGCGTTCGCCACGCCAAATTCGACGGCACCGTATTTCATCTCGAGCCCAACGTCAAAGACGGCCCCGGAGGCTTGCGCGATTACAACGTGGCCGGTTGGCTCTCGCTGCTGGCGGTAATCGATAAACTGCGCGCCTGGCCCGATCGCGGCGCTTTACTCCCGGTGGCCGCCCGCGACCGCATGGAAGCTGCGCTCGATTTTCTGATGTCGGTTCGCTGCTTCCTGCATCTCCGCCACCAACGCGACGACAATACTCTCACCTGGTCTGCCCAAGAAGATGCCGCCGTCCGCAAAATCGGCACGCCCGATGGGGAGATCGAAACTGTGGAAGACTGGATGCGCATTTACTACGGCCACGCGCGCCTGATTCACCGCGTGTGCGCCCAGCTTCTCGAGGAAATTCCCACCAGCTGGCCGTCGCTTCCTCGCCAGTTTGAGAAAATTCGCGCCCGGCTGTCCAACGCTGAGTTTTCCGCCGTCGATGGGTTGCTCTCCCTGCGCCAGCCCTCCGGGATTCGCGATCCCGAAATGCTGCTGCGTGCGTTTCTCTTTCTCGCCCAGCACGGACTGAAATTCAGCACCGCCACCGAATACCAGATCGAGCGAGCCCTGCCCTCGGTGGCGGCGCTCCCTCCGCGCGGAGCCGAATTGTGGCGCTTCCTGCAGGTGATGTTCCTCGAACCCTATGCCGCCGACGCCCTGCGCGCCATGCAGGCCCTCCGCGTTCTCACCTTGTTTCTTCCGGAGCTCCGCGGCATCGAGGCGCTGGTGGTCCGCGATTATTCCCACCGCTTCACCGTCGACGAGCACACCTTCACCGCCATCGAGAATCTTCACCGCCTCAATCAATCTCCTTCGAAATGGGACCAGCGCTACTCCGCGTTGCTCGATGAGCTCGAACGCCCAGAGCTCTTGTATCTCGCCATTCTGTTGCATGACACCGGCAAGGGCGCCGGGAATCAGGACCACGTGGCCGCCAGCGTGGACATCGCTGAAGAATGCCTGGCGCGGCTGGATCTCGATCCTCCCGACCGCGAGATCGTGCTGTTCCTGATCCGCCGCCATATGGAGATGTCCGCGGCGCTGCGCCGCGATATTTTCGAGCCCGAAACCATTCGGGTGTTCGCCGAAAAGGTGGAAACGCAGGAACGCCTGAAGATGCTCTGCTTGCTCACCCACGCCGACGTCAAGGCGGTGAACCCCGAAGCGCTCACCCCATGGAAGGCCGAAAATATCTGGCAAATCTACATTGCCACCGCGAACTATCTCAACCGCACCGCCGACGAGCGCGTGCACGTCGAAGCCGGAGGCGAAAATCTGGCACAGCTTCGCAACCTCGCGCCCCGGGCGGGAATGAAACTCAAGGGATACTTGGAGGGTATGCCGCTGCGCTACCTGCGCACCCATTCCGCGGAGGAAGTGCTCGCCCACGTGGCCATGGCCGACAACTTCAAGCAGGATCCGGTCCAGCTCAATCTGCGCCGCGGACGAAATTGGTATGAGCTCACCTTGGTTACGAGCGACCGGCCCTTACTCTTTGCCACCATGGCTGGAGCGCTCGCCGCCTGGGGCATGAACATCGTCAAGGCCGGGGCTTTCTCAAATCAGGCAGGAACGGTGGTCGACACCTTTTACTTCACCGATCGCTTTCGCACACTCGAGCTCAACCTCCCGGAATGGGAGCGCTTCAAACGCAGCGTCAGCGACGTCCTAACCGGCAACGCCAATCTCGATCGCATGCTCGCCGAGCGCGTCCGCGCCGAAAAAAAGAATCCCGCCAAAGTCCGCGTGGCCACCAAAATCGGTTTCGACGATACTTGCTCTCCCCACAGCACCTTGATCGAAGTGATCGCCCAGGACCGCCCGGGTCTCCTCCATCGCATCGCCTCCCGCTTCGCTGGCGCCGCTTGCAACATCGAAATCGCGCTGATCGATACCGAAGGCCAGATGGCCATCGACGTCTTCTACCTCACCTCCGCCGGCGCCAAGCTAACCCCCGACCAACAATCCCACCTGCGCAACATCCTCCAAGAAGATTTGAGCAAGGATTAGCTCAAGGTTTGAGTGCTTTGACGGTGATATGCGTACCCCACATCTTCCACGTTTTTGGGTATGGGGCGACCGACACCTCAGCGGCGTTGGCCAGATGGAGAAGGGGCGTTCGCACTTCTGCGGACGAACTCAGTGCGTTTGACTCTTGCGGAACTACTTCTTATGCGTGGAGAGCTACTTCTTAATGCGGGTCAGTCTCCGCATCACCGCCGGAGTGGCCATCAGTACCGAAACTCCTAGTGCCATTATAAAAAGCGCCAAAATTTTCTGCAGCATGCCGAACTCTCCTCGCCTGCGGGATAGCAAGTTTTGCCACATGAACCGAAAGGCATAATGCACTTGGGCGGCCATGCCCGGGCATATAGTTCGAGGCACGCTCGCGCGGAAATCGCTGAAGCGAGGGTACTTAGAAAAATGGGCAAGCTCTCGGCGTGAGCATGTTAGAAAATGTTTTACACCGGCCGGAACATCTGTTCACAATGTGGGAGTATCGGTGCCTACCCATGGGTTCTGAGAAAGGGCGATTTGACTTACGGTTCTACGGTTTGCAGGGCGGTCGGTTTTTGCCAAAAACGGCTACAGGTGGCTTCCCGACAGGCCGAAGCACAGCAACCCGAGCACAGTCAGCGTGATCGCCACGTACACCCAATCCCTCTGCATCCCGAATGCGATTACCGAGAACACCACCCGCGCCACCGGAGTGGCGATCAACATCAACAATCCGAATTGAATGAGCCCGTTCGAGTTCCACGCCAAAGCCTGCTCGACGATCCCGGGCACGTTGGTCAGCTCCTTCGGTTCACCGATGAATACCTGGTAGCGCGGCGCCTCATGCCCATGGCGCGCTAGGTAAGCTCCTCCGCTTACCAGGACCACCATGGCTGCTGCCGAGACCCCGATCCGCAGTAGGTTTCCCATGAAATTGTCCACACGCTCGTCCGCCCATCCAGCCATGTTCAGATCCTCCCTTTCAGCCCATTGAAAATCATCTCTACCCCCAGTAGCGCAACCACGATGCTGAAGATCAATCGCAGCGTGCGCACCTGGGCTCCGGCCAGCACGCGTGCCCCGGCGAGCGACCCAGCGAGCACACCCAACATCACCGGCATGGCCAGTGCCGGATCGATGTACCCGCGGTTCAGGTAAATGCCGGCGCTGGCCGCCGCGGTCACCCCGATCATGAAATTGCTGGTGGTGGTCGATACTTTGAACGGCAGCTTCATCGCCTTGTCCATCGCCAGCACTTTCACCGCTCCCGATCCAATTCCCAGCAAGCCGGAAAGCATCCCTGCCACGTACATCACGCCAAATCCCAGCGGCACGCCCTGCACCTCGTAATGCTGTAATCCGTTGGCGGTTGGGAACGTGCCGCCCAGCCGTAGCAGTTTAGCCAGCCGGTCCGGCTGGTGCGCCACCATCGAGTCGTGTTCCTGCCGCCACGAAAGATAAGCCGAATACATCAGTACCACGCCGAAAATCACCGCGATCACGCGCAGCGGCAGCCGCAAGGCGATTGCCGTGCCGGTAATCGCCCCAATCGTGGTAGCAATCTCCAAAAACATTCCCACCCGGATATTCGAATAGCCTTCCTTAACGTAAGCTGCGGCCGCACCCGAAGAAGTAGCGATCACCGAAACCAGCGAAGCCCCGATCGCATATCGAATATCAATCCCAAACGCCAGCGTCAGCATAGGCACAATCACCACGCCGCCGCCCAATCCCGTGAGCGCGCCCAAAAATCCAGCCAGCACCGATCCCACCGCAATGACCAGCGAAAGCTCAAGCGTATTCATTCAGCAGCCTCATCACAAATGCAGTCGCAACCCAGCCAAGCTAGCACGGGTGGGCGCAGTTGAATTTTATTTTCAGAGCGGGCCTCTCCGCGAACCGCCGCTCACCCATAACCCGATGCTTGGCAACGCCGGAGCCCGTATCAAGTTGAACCCCGCGCGCGAGCGGTGATAGCCTCGGACAAAACTGAGTCCGCGCACGCGAGGGTGCGCCCCTTTTCCTAACGTGCCACAGCCGCAACAAACACCGGAGCAGGCCAGCAGCGTCGAATCGCAAAGCATTCTGATCATTCGCACGTTGCTGCTCGAGCTGGGCAGCGCGTCCGCGCTGCAAGAACTCGAACGCAATGGTTCCAGCGTGCATCTTGAACGCGATCTCGGCTTGGGCAGCCTCGAGCGCGTGGAACTGATGGTCCGGCTCGACGCCGCATTCTCCGTGCGTCTCCCGGATGCGGTAGTCGGTGAGTCCGAGACGGTACGCGAATTGGTCGCCGCGGTCATCGATGCGCAGTCCACGCGCCAGCCCGCCCCGGTATCCCTACCGGCTGAGAATCCACAGCCCGGAGCCGCTGCAAACACGAATGCAGCTTCGCCGGCCGGCTACGCGCCCGGCGCTCAACCCCGCTCGTCGTTCGATCCCGCAACCGCGGAAACCCTGATCGAAATCCTTCGCGAGCGGGCCCGCGCCGAGCCCGATCGCGTTCACATCCATCTCTACGAAGAAGAACTCGTTCGCCCGATCACCTATGGCGAGCTCTTCGCGCGGGCCTCGAACGTCGCCGCGTCGCTGCGCCGCCGCGGCCTCGCCCCGGGCCGTTCGGTGGCCATGATGCTGCCCACCTCGGCAGAGTTTTTTTTCGTATTCGCCGGGATTCTGCTGGCCGGCGGAGTTCCCGTGCCCATTTATCCGCCGGTGCGCTCCGACCGCATCGCGGAGTACGCCGCTCGCCAAGCCGGCATCTTGCGCAATGCCGAATCGCAATTTTTGGTCACCTTCCGCGAAGCCCACTCCATCGCCCTGCTGATGGAACCGCAGGTTCCGTCGCTGCGGGAAGTGGTTCCGGCGGCAAAACTGGTAGACGCACAGGGTCCGCACTTGCCGCCGGAATCCGAGCGCCGTCCCGCGGCAACATTCGGCAGACGCTCGTCCTCCGACGTTGCGTTCCTGCAATACACTTCGGGATCCACCGGCGATCCCAAGGGCGTGGTTCTCACTCACGCGAATTTACTGGCCAATATTCGCGCCATCGTCGCGAGCGTCAAGCTCACCTCCGCGGACGTCGCGGTGAGCTGGCTGCCGCTCTACCACGATATGGGCCTCATCGGTGCCTGGTTCACTCCGCTCTACGTTGGCATCCCGCTGGTGGTGATGTCGCCCCTGGCATTTCTAAGCCGCCCGGAGCGCTGGCTGTGGGCGGTGGCGCGTCACCGCGGCACGCTTACACCGGCGCCCAATTTTGCCTACGAACTTTGCGTAAAGCGCATCGCCGATAGCGATATCGAAGGCCTCGATCTCAGTTCGATTCGCGCCATGCTCAACGGCGCCGAGCCGGTTCGTCCGGAAACGCTGGAACGATTCGCCACGCGCTTCGGCCCCTACGGGCTCCGCCGCGAGATGCTGATGCCGGTGTATGGTCTGGCGGAAAATTCCCTGGCGATTTCCGCACCGCGCGTCGGTGCGGGATACAAAGTCGATCGTATCGACCGTTCGGCATTCGAACGCGAGGGCCGCGCGGTTCCGGTCACCGCAGGTTCTCCCGCGCTCGAATTCGTTTCGGCCGGCTCACCCCTGCCCGGCGTCGAAGTGCGCATCGTGGACCCGCGCGGTGGCGCGGTTTCCGAGCGCGTCGAAGGCCGGTTGTGGTTTCGCAGCGCATCGGCCACCAGCGGCTACTACAACAATCCCCAAGCCACCGCGGCGCTGATGCGCGGGGATTCGTTCCTCGATTCGGGCGATCGCGCCTATCTCGCCGCGTCCGAAATCTACGTCACCGGCCGCGCCAAGGACGTGATCATCAAAGGCGGCCGCAATATTTTTCCGCACGAAGTGGAAGAAGTGGCCGGCCACATTCCGGGCGTGCGCACCGGGTGCGTAGTGGCGTTCGGTCTACCGGATCCCGCAACCGGGACCGAAAAACTGGTCGTGGCCGCCGAAATTCGCAACGTGGCGGACTCCGTGCGCATCTCGGGCGACATCACCCGCGCGGTCAGCGACGCCATCGGAGTTCCTCCCGACCGAATCGAACTCTTGCCTCCGCATTCCATACCCAAAACTTCCAGCGGCAAGTTGCGTCGCTCCGACACCCGGCGGCTATTTATGGACGCCAAGCTTGGCAAAAAGACCCAGCCGGTGTGGATTCAGGTGGGAAAGCTGGCCGTGCGTGGGGCGCTGCCACGAATTTCTGCCTGGTTGCGAAAAGGCTTTGCCCGCGCGGCGGAAGTTGTCTGGGGCGTATACGCACTATCGGCGATCGCGGCGCTATTCGTGGTGCTATGGACCTGTCTGCTGGTGACGCCGTCTCGCCAGGCCGCCGCGCGCATCATCCATACCTTCGCGGGGTGGATGCTTTGGTGGGCCGGCGTTCGAGTTGCGCTCAAGGGCGGCGACCTGCTGCGCGAAATAAATACTTACGGCCCGTGGATCTTTGCGCCCAATCATTCCAGCCACCTCGATATTTTGGTGACCATGGCGTACGTGCCCGCCGGCGCCCACTTTGTGGCGAAGGGCGAGGTGGCCACGTGGCCCATTATCGGGACGATTTTGCGCCGCGGCGGTCACCTGGCATTCGACCGCCAGGATCCGCGGGCCCGCCTGCAGCAATCGGAGGTGGTCGAAAACGCGCTGCGCCACGGCGAATCCGTGGTGATCTTTCCGGAAGGCACTTTCACCGAGGCGGCCGGCATTCGTCCATTTCAGTTAGGAGCATTCAAATCCGCAGTTGCCACGGGCAGGCCGGTCTGTCCGGTTGCGGTCCGCGGCGCGCGCGAAATTCTCCGCGATAAAACCTACCTGCCGCGTTTTGGGAAAGTTTCGATCGAGTTTGGCCCGCTCGTACTACCGGAACCGCTAGCGGCCGCCGGTGCCGCAAAGCCCGGCGGAGCACCTACCACAACAGGCGCCGAAAGCGACTGGCAGAAAATTGTCAGGCTCCGCGACGCCACTCGCGAGATCATCGCCCGCCACGCCGACGAGCCTTTGCTCTAGAAGAGCCTATGGATCGCGAAATCATGCGCACGCGCCAAAACAGAATGCGCCGCGCCTTCCTTCGTACGCTTGTTGTATTGGCGCGCTGATCCTTACGACGGCGGTGATCTCGGCGGTTGTGGGCCACGCGATCGACCGGGGCATTTTGCATCCTATGAATTTGAATCCCAACCGCACATCACAGGCCGCGGAGATGCTTCAGCGAACGGCGGCAACCCGGGAGACTTCTCCGTGCGCGCTGCCGATGGAACCGAATTGCGTGGATGGAGAGTGCGGGCGCGATCGCCGAATGGCAATTGGATAATTCTGTTTCACGGCGTCTCGGATAATGGCACCGGAACTCTGGATTATGCGGAGCTACTCCTGCGACACGGTCACAACGTGGTGATGATGGATTCGCGGGCTCACGGGGAAAGCGGCGGCAATATGGCCACCTATGGCTGGAAGGAACGCTACGATACCGTGGCCATTTCCAACGGCTTGTATTCCACGGAAACTGTGAATCACCTGGGAGCTCTGGGGGAGTCAATGGGCGCCGCGATCGCGCTGCAATCCGCAGCGGTCGAGCCGCGAATCGAAGCGGTGGTAGCCGAAGATCCATTCGCGGACTTGCGAAAAGTGAGTTACGACTACGCAGGATTGCGCTTCAGTCCGCTGCAGGGGAAGACGCTCTTTCGCCCGGCGACAATATTCGCCATCGACGCGATGGAAAATGCAGGCGGCTTTTCTCCTGACGATGTCTCCCCGGCTGAAGCCGTTGCCGCGCGGCCCTTTCCCATCCTGCTAATCTGCGGTACTCACGACCGCACGATTCCATGCCGCCACGCGGAACGGATTTATCAAGCCGCGCGAGGGCCCAAGGAACTGTGGGTTGTAGAGGGAGCCGAACACGCCTCCGCTCTCCGCGCTCCGAATGAATATGAGAATCGAGTGGTTGGCTTTTTCTCCGGAGTCTTCGCGAATCATGGCGCACCTGCGGGTACAACACAAAGACACCGGAACGTAACCGGAAAGGAAAATCTGGGTGATTTTGGTGCCCGAAAGAGGACTCGAACCTCCACTCCCTTGCGAGAACCAGCTCCTGAAGCTGGCGCGTCTGCCAATTCCGCCATTCGGGCACTGCAGGCAGCCTACAGCACGTGAAACAGCACGCTGCAGGACGAATTGCCTCTCGATTCTGCCGTTCGCTGCCCGGTTTGTCAACGCGAGCGGGTGGTGAAGACGCGGCCTCAGTAACGGGAATCGCTTCGGGTGCTACCCGAGCAGAGCCTTGAAGCGGGCATGAGTGCGCAGAGAATCGAGGTCGGAATCATTCGCCGCCCAATGCTTGTACCAGGCCCCATGGGTGAGCACTTTTTCGAGGCAGTCCATGGATTCTTCAAGCCGCCCCGAAATGGCGTAGGCGCAGGCCACGTTATAGAGAATCGAAGACTCTTCCGGATCAATCGCAAGTGCCCGCCGGGCCCAATAAAAACATTGTTCGCGCTTTCCCATACGAGCCAGCGCCACCGCGCCCAAATAGAGGGCTCGCGGATCATCGGGGTGAAGTTCGGCATGGCGCTCCGCCAAATGCAAGGCACGCTGCTGGGTTACCTCAGCCTTAGCGGACTCGCCCAAGCCATGGTAAACCGTCGAAAGCAGGGATGGGGCTTGGTAGTCATCGGGATTTATGCGACAAGCCAGCTCGTAAAGCTCGGCCGCCTCCACTAACATTCCTTGCTGGAAGCTGGCCCGCGCGTAGAAGTAATAGGCCTCGAAGAGCTTGGGATTGAGCCGGATCGCTGTTTCGAATTCGGTCCGGGCTCCCTGGAAATTCTTGCTCAGGGCGAGCGCTAATCCGCGGGAGGCATGCGCCTCGGCCAACTCCGGATCCAGTTCTAGGGCCTTACGCGTAGCGGCATCCGCCTCATTCAGGTTGTCTTCGCTGCTCTCATAGTAGGTGTAAATAATCGAACAGCAATCCGCCACTCCCGCGTAGGCGCGGGCGTATCCCGGATCAATCACGATGGCGCGAGCAAACATCTGCCTGGCAAAGTCAAAACTTTTGCGCCGCCATTGATAGAAATACTGCCGCCCCCGCAGATAATAGTCGTAGGCTTGGGCACTTTCCGTTGGCCTGCGGGCAATGGCCTTTTCTTCCTGCGGCGAAAGCTTGATGCGCAGAGCCTGGCTGATGTTGCGGGCGATCTCGTCCTGCACCTCGAAGACATCCTTCAGCTCACGGTCGTAGCGTTCCGCCCAGATGGAATGGCCGGAGTGCGTCTGCACGAGCTGGGCGGTGATGCGCAGGCGGTTGCCGGCCCGGCGCAAGCTGCCGGTGAGCACGCAGGCGGCGTTCAGTTCGCGCCCAACCTGCGGTCCAGTGATCGGTTTGTCGCGGTACGCGTACACGGCGGCGCGCGGGAACACCTGCAACTCGGTGATCTTGGAAAGCTCGGTGATGATGTCTTCGGTCATTCCGTCCCGGAAGTATTCATCGTCCTTCGACGCGCTCAGGTTCTCGAAGTAGAGAACCGCCACCGATTTTTCAGCGACCGGCGCCGCGGCCACTTTCCCAGGAACGCCTGCCGGGACCTTTGATTCGGTCATCCGGCCGGCTGAGTCGCGGTCGCGCTTGATCCGCTTGAGGTCGGTCTTCATATCCGACCCGGACTGGTAGCGCAGATCAGGATCCTTCTCCAGCGCCTTGCTGATTACCCGTTCCAGCTCCCCAGGCACTTCCGGATTGAGCCGAGCCAGTGGCTTCGGCGCGCCGTGGAGAATGGAATCAAAGATGGACGCGGAAGTGTCGCCACTAAAAGCAAGTTTGCCGGTGGCCATCTCGTAGAGTACGGCGCCAAAGGAGAACAGGTCGGTTCGGGCGTCAAGATCCTTGCCCAGCGCCTGCTCGGGCGACATGTAAGCCACCGTGCCCATGGCGGTGCCCGGGCTGGTGAGAAGCTCCGGACTGATAGCCGCAGTCGCCTGAGCGGAGGCCTCCAAATCTGAGCCACTTCGCTGACGTGTGGGCGCGATCTTGGCGAGTCCAAAATCGAGAATTTTGGGCTGGCCGCGTTGCGTGACGAAAATGTTGGCAGGCTTGATGTCCCGGTGGACGATGCCGTGAGCGTGTGCGGCGGCCAGAGCATCGGCGATTTCGATGCCCAGCTGGAGAATCTGATCGATCTCCATCGACCGGCCGCCGATTAGGTGCTTCAGGGTCTGGCCATCCAGCAACTCCATCACGATGAAGGGCCGGCCGTCGTGTTCACCGATGTCGTAAATCGTGCAGATGTTCGGGTGGTTGAGCGCAGACGCGGCGCGGGCCTCCCGATGGAATCGTTCGAGGGTCTGGCGGTCGGTGGGAATATCGTCAGGAAGGAACTTCAGGGCCACGTTTCGGCCGAGCCGAGTGTCTTCGGCGCGGTACACGACGCCCATACCACCACCGCCGATCTTGTCCAGCACGCGGTAGTGCGAGAATGTCTGGCCGATCATGAGAGGAGAATCCTTTGTGAACGCGAATGCTATCTTTTGGCCTGAAACAAGTCAATGAGCGGCCCTGAGCGTCACATCGAGGACCAGTTTCGCGTCGCTGGCGCGATACATCACGCCCATGCGGACCACGCCAATCGCGGCGGTGCTCCGATAATGCGAGAGCGTACGGCCAATCAAATTGAGGCTCCCAGGGAAGCCAGGGTGGAGAGAAATCGGCTCCGGCGAAAGCCGGAGTCGATTCCCCCAATTACCAGTAGGTGGTGATGCGGCGGAAAGCTACGGCTTGTCTTTCTTGTCGTCCGCGGCGGGTTTAGCAGCGGGCGTCTTGGCTGTTTTCGGCTTCCAGAAGTCAGGGTCCGCCTTGATCCACGCGTCGTCAACGTAGCTCATGGCCGGGCTGAAGGCGAAGAGTTGATGCTGGATGGAATCGACTGCTGCGCCGAGTCCCTCCTGGAGCTTCTTCATTCCGTCTTCGCCGATGGCTGCTGCGAACAGCTTGTCGTTCTCGAAGCCGCGGTCGACTTCAGATAGCGACGCGCGCGCGGTGAGCACGACATAGCTGCCACCGTCGCCGCCATACAACAGCTCGTAAGCGCCCCAATGCGCATCGGGCACAGACTTCTCGTAGCCGGCCTTGACCGCTTTCACCAGGTCGTCCCATTCCTTGGCGTGTCCTGGGCGAACATGGTAGGAGCTGATTTCCATGAACCGCATGTGTGACATATCGGCCTTGGGCCGGAGGCTTAGGTCGTCACGGCGGATCCAGACACTCTGGTCGGTCTCATCCAGCAAATCACCATCGACCTGGTCGGCGTGGTCCAACGCGGCCGAAAGGGCGGTATTTTTCTCGACGGCGGTGCCATCCTTTTCCCAAGCTTCCAGTGAATCGTAGCGGGTTAGAAACAGGGCGCGTGACTTGCCCGAAAGCGACGACAAGGCGAAGTAGTGGGTAGGCCATTTGGCGCGGGCCATGGCCTGGATGAATAAGCTTTCCGTTTTTTCATGCGCCGCGCCCGATTTGCCGGGCTTGGTATATTCGCGCATGATCTCCAATATCTTGGGCATGGCCGGGGCTTCCTGGGCCACGGTCGCGCCGCAACAGGCGACAGCGAGCAACAACGCCAACAGGGGCCGGGTGATTTTGTGCATGTCTGCAAACCTCCTGGTTTGAGAACTGGAAATTGATCTGGAAGGGGCCAAAGCAACTGGCGCTTCGCAATCCGGGCGGAGCCTATCCGACGCCAAGCATGGTGTCAAGCGGACCGGGGCAGTGTCGCGGCGGGCAGCCTTTTGGGGCGAGGTGCTTACTGCCGAAAGGCTAAGTGGCGGCAAATGTTGGAGCAACGGAGTACTAGCTATTTACAGTACCAAGCCTAAAGGGTACATCTTAGGACACCTATTCAATTTACCTGCATTTGCGGACTTGATCCTGCCCCTACCCCTTATATACTTTTTGCGCGCTTTGGACCCCGCGGCCACCACCCTCTCAATGGTTGATTTACGGCTTTCTCGGGGACGGAGAAGTCTCGATGATGCATACTTTATTCGTTTTGCTGGCCTCGCTCTGGGGGATTATTACCGCCACCCTGGTCTGCCTGATCATTTATCGCGGCACGCTGGTTGGCCACGAGGATGACCAGATATTTCTGGATGGCGCGGTGCAATCGATCGCCGACGAACAGCGGGATGTCGTTGACCGCATCGACCACCTGGCCACACCGATCCGCTCGCTGTGGGTTTTGTCCGGCATTTTGCTGGTTGCCGCGGGCGGACTGTGGCTGTACCTCGGCTTCCAGAGTTTCTAGCGTGCTCCCCTGATAGCCACCGGGCTCTCCCCGGCTATTGGCTCGAGGGGAGCTTCTGCGCGGAACCCGGCGTCGGTCCCGGCGTTGCGTTGGGCGGTGCTGGCGCCGGTTCCTCGTCGCAAATCTGCGATGTGTGGTTGTGGACGATCAGCCAGCGATCGCCGACCTTTGAAAACACCAGGCTGGTTTGTCCGTGTATCACCGGGGTCCGCACCCGATCCACGGTGCCGTAAAATTCCCACTGGTACATCGCCCACGCCATATCCCCGCGACTGCGGATAACCGTATTCCGCCGAACGAACTGCATCTCCTGGATGCGTGAGTGCATCTTTTGGTACGCAACCGCGTAACTCGCCCAGCCGGCGATCGGCGGTTCATACGTGCCGGCCACCACGGTGACGTCGTCATCGTAGTATTTGTGCATCGAATCGACGTCGCCCACCTGCCAGGCGCCGAGCATCTCTCCGATGTTGTGGTCGATTATGTCGGGCACGGGCATGGGAGGCGTCGGCAAGCTCGAGCCATCATCCTTGCCGGCATTCTTGTTTTTCTTCTGCGCGAAGGCGGGCGCCGAAAGCAGAACCAAGATCATCCAAACGGTGAGCCAGTGGATCGTTCTGCCGCTGGTTCGACTCATGTTCATTGCTCCCCCTGCAGTTCGTTCGCGAGAATAACACGGCGTGCGTTAGCACGCGGCGCAGAAAACCAGCAACCAACGAAAACCAAAGCACCTGCCCCTTGCTGCTATTCGGATTGGTGAAAAAGCTAGGCCGGAACTACGTCGCGAGCCAGGCGGAACCCGTAATCCGCGTATTGGAATTCGGGAGGAATACTCGAACGCTCGGCGCACCGCGAAATTTTGATGGCGTGCCGCCACGATCCGCCGCGCGAAGCGCGCCGCGAACTGGACTCCGGCCCCTGCGGATTCGATTCGGGAGATGAGCCGTAGTAGTCGGCGGCGTAAAAATCCGCGCACCATTCGTGTACGTTGTCGCCGATATCGAAAAGTCCAAACGGATTGGGCGCGTAACGCGCTACTCTGTCAGGGCCATTCTTCCAGCGTAACGCGTAGTCCGGAACCGTTTCCGGCGGCGTATCTCCCCAGGGATAAAGTTTGCTTTCCATTCCGCCGCGCGCGGCGCGTTCCCATTCCGCTTCGGTGGGCAGGCGGTAGTGCCGTCCCGTCATTTGCGAAAGCCATTCACAATACTTCGCGGCGTCAAACCAGGACGGGGCGACCACCGGATGATCGGGAAGATCGAAATTCGGTTGGTTCCAGTTCAGGGGAGTGCGGTGGCCGGTGGCCGAAAGGAATCGCGCGTACTCCTCGTTGGTGGTTTGATGGGCGGCCATATCGAGCGCATCGACCCAAACGCGACGGACGGGTTTTTCGTCGTCACGCCCGGTTTCACATCCCATCTGAAACCAGCCCTCCGGAATCCGAACCACGGTCGGCTCCGGCTCGGCGGCGAAATTTTCCCGAATGGTCTTCGGTTCAGGCACGCGATGTGTTTCAGCAGACGCCGTAAGATTCTCCGTTCCGTTGCGCGGCCTAATTCTTGGCGTGCAACCGCGACTGGCTGATCAGGTTGACGAACAGCCGATACGCTCCCGGGACACCGGCGGGCAACTCCCGGAAAAACGAAAGGCCGGTGTAAGTGTAGACGCCCTTGGCGTCAACGGCGGTCACCAGCCCGCCGTTCACTTCCGGCTCGCCGAAATCCTTCAGTCCCAGAACGGCCTGATAGTGCGGATCCCACTCTCCCCAGAAATAAAGGCCGCGCTCCTGCACCCAGCCTTTGAAATCTTCCAGCGTGATCTTGTTCGGATAATTCAGCAGCGGACTTTCCGGCGCCAGGAAACGGACCGGAGAATTCGGGTCGGTGACGCGGGCGGCGGCCTGGCCCATGGTGGCGGGAAAAGGCGGGAAAGATTTCTGCCACGCGAAATCACGTTCGTATTGGACCACGAGCGTACCGCCGTGCTCGACGTAGTCCATTAGCCGGGAGTTCGAACGAACCGCGTCCGGGCGCAACTCGTACCCGCGGATGCCGACAATGATCGCGTCGTAGTGGCTCAAGTCGTCAAATGCCAACGCCACCTCATCGAGCAGGTCCACGCGGATTCCCAATTGGCGCAGTGTTTCGGGTATAGGGTCAGTTCCCGCGGTCACGTAGGCGACGTGCAGATTTTCCGGGATGTGCAGGTCCAAAACGTCGACGCTCGCATCGGCAGGCTCGCTCCAATGCAGCGTCGGACGCGACGGCAGCGGCTCCCACGAAATTCGGAAATCTCGATCGCCCACGCGCGCAAAAGGTTTTAACGGATAGGAACCCGGCTTGGCCTGAGGCGGCAGCGCGAGATCGAAACGAACCAATTGATCGCTGGAGGGAGGGATTTCCAGCGTCGGGATCTTCGCCAAGCTCCATCCTTCCGGAACGTCCATTCCCACCGAGACGGCAGCGACGCGGGTGCCATGATTGCGGACGCGCGCCAGCAGCTCGATGTGTTTCGCATCGCTTCCGGAAGCGGCGCTCGCCGGCAGCATCACGTGGCGCGGTTCCACCGAAAGAGAAATCACGGGCACTAGCTCGAGCGGATAGGTATCCACGCTGGTTGAAGTGGCGACCACGGCCACCGCCGGCTGGCGGGTCTGCAGGTCGTACCCGTCCACACTGATTTGTATCGGCACCTGCACTAGCGGCGGCGGCCAGGGCAGGATTGCGTCGCCCGGCGGGGCGGGCAGCGTTGCGTCGGCCGGAACGTTCACGGTGTACTTGCAGCAATCGTCGGCGCCCTTGCTTTTGTCCGAAGCGTCGCCTTTGGCTGCATCGAGCGTAGCGCTCCAGCCCTTGGGAATCACTGGCCCGGATTGCGCCACACTCCACCTCACCGGAACGGCGGGAATGCCGCTGGCATCGACGCTGAGCGAAAAACTCTCGCCGGCCACCACTTCGTTGCGCTCGGCGCGCACGCGCATCGGCAATGCGATTACTTGCTCCAGCGCCCGATCGATGCGTTGGCGCACCTCGGCGATCTCCCAGCCCGCGGCGCTGGCTTCGTCGCCGGATCTTCCAGCCAGCCCCTTCTGCAGTTCCTGGACCTGCAAGGCCGCTTGCGCGAGCTTGCCAGCGGAGCCGGTGCGATCGAGCGCAAGTTCCAATTGCCGAGCCTCGCCCAATAGCTGATCGACGGATTGTAGCGCCGGCCTCAATGCAGCTTCCAAACTGGGGTAGCGGTGCGCCAGACCGGGGAGTGGATTCGCCAACACGTTACGGCTGAGCGCAGCATTGGTCGCGCCGCCGGAAGTTTTCGGCTCGACGATCAGATATTGCGGGCGCCGAAAGAACGGAGAATCCGCAAACATGGTGACGCCCTGCGAGCGATGGTAGACCAGGCTCTCGCGGCCCATCTCGTTGTAGCTCTTGCCCCACACCGGAGACACATCGTTCAGCGGCACGCGATATCCGGATGGCACCTCATCGCGCTCGCTATCGAGAATCAGCGCGACGCTCCACGGGGAAAGGCCTTCCTGAATTTGATTCGGAAATTTGTGCGGATCGGCCGCGGCGACCACCGCTTGCGGCGTCAAGATTCCGCTGGCTTGGTGCTGGCCGTGCCCCCAATGCACGCCACCCCAGCCATTGATCACGATGTCCGGACGAAAGGTGCGAATCACTCGCACCATGTCCTCGAGCGGAACTTCTCCCCAAATTTTCAGGGTCTGGTCGGCGCTTTTGGAAAATCCAAAGTCAGGAGCGCGGGAGAAAAATTGGGTGACGCCGTTGTGGCGGCTCGCGCCGAGCAATTCCTCGGTTCGCAACATGCCGAGTTGCGCGCCTTGCTCCGGGCCGATGGCGTTTTGGCCGCCCTGGCCACGGGTGAGGGTCATCAGCGCAACGTCGGCGTCCAGGCCCCGAGATAAATAGACGAGCAGGCCCGAAGCCTCGTCGTCCGGATGCGCGGTGATAAACAGGATGCGCGTGGTGACCCGCGCTTTGTCGATCGCTTCCACGCCTTCGGAAAGCGATTGGGCAGGGAGCCGTGCTGGAGCGCCGAGCGCGGTGGCTGCGAGGCCAACGATGAGCGCGGCTCGCGTCCTAAGAATCGGGCGCGCAAAATGAAATGCGTTACCGGCCATAACCAAATGATCGCGGAACTTCAAGCCGAAGCCTCCTCAAACGGCCACAGGCGTTGCACCTTCGCGCGGCCCATGTAAATCAGGAATCCCGCCGACATCGCGCCCAACGACGCCACCATCGGCACAATTCCGGTGGAAATAAAAATCCCCGCCCACCCGATAATAGCGATTACCACCGGCAGAGGATAGAACCACATCTTGAAAGGCAGCGCGAAGGTTCCCCGGCGCCGCAATCGCACCAGCGCAATGGCCTGCCCGATGAATTGGATGAGGCAACGCATCGCCAGGATGGCGCGAATTACCGCAAATAGCTTGAACAGCAGGCAAATTACAAACGCGGCTGCGCCCAGCGCCAGCAGCGAAACATACGGGAATTGCTTGGTGGGATGCACGCGGCCGAACACCGAAAAGAAATTGCCGTCGATGGCCGCGGCGTACGGAACGCGCGAATACCCTAGGGTGGCGCCGAAGAGCGACCCAAACGCGATAAAGAGAATCAGAAAGGTGATCACCGCACCCCAAGGCGAACCGTAGGCGCGCTCGATGAACAAGCTGGCCACGAATTGCGACTTCTCAGCCTCCCGCCAGGGCACCACACTTAGAATGCTGGTCTGCAGCGCCAGATAGAGCGCGGCAATCCCGATAATCGAGATGAAGATGGCGCGCGGAATATTACGCTCCGGGTCTTTCATTTCGCCGCCCAAATGGCAAACGTTGTAGTAGCCCAGGTAGCTGTAGACCGTTTGCACCGACGCGTGCCCCAGCCCCGCGAAAAACAGCCACGAAAGGCTCCAGCCGCCCGCAGGCACCGCGAGCAGCTTGGCATTGAAATGCGTGGCGCCTCCCCAAATCAACCACAGCAGCGTGCCGATCACCACCACCCAGATCGCCACCGACATCTTCCCGATTTCCTCGATGCGGCGGTACAGCAACGTAACGATCAGGATCACGATCGCGCAGGCAATTACTGGATTATAGGTTTTGTCCAACCACGGCGGCATGCTGCCCACGCCCATCCACTTGCCGGCAAAATACCGGGAGTACCCGGCGAACCCGAGCGCTCCGGAAGCAATCACCAGCGGCGCCTGAAACAGGGTCTGCCAGATGTACATGAACGACATCAAACGGCCCCACCGTTCCCGGCCATACCCCTCGCGCAGAAAAACGTAACTGCCGCCCGCTTCGGGCATCGCCGCGCCCAGTTCCGCCCAGATACACCCGTCGAAGAGCGCCAGCAGCGCTCCGGCCACCCACGCCAGCAGGCATTGCGGACCGCCCATGGACTGAATCACGAACGGGATCACCACGAACGGACCAATGCCCACCATGTAAATCATGTTGAGCGAGGTCGCTTGCATCAATCCGAGACCTCGTACGAGAGTTTTGGGCTGCGTGGACTGGGTCATGTGCTCGTCGCGGTGCTATTCCGGCCGGCCGCTCTTCCGGATTCCGAGGGCGCCATGAAGGGATTCCAGAGTATCAAAAGTCAGGATGCGCGGCCCGTCGAAATCTTGTGCCGATTGGGCTACCATCCAGCCCATGCCCGAAACCGGAGTGATGATCACCGCCGCGACGCTGACCATTCTGATCGCGGAATTTATTCGCAAGCGCCGGCGGCCTTTGCCGGTCTACGGATGGCTGGGGCTCGCTGCGCTGGCCGGGGCCGAGTGGCTGATGTTTCGCGGCTACCCTCCGGTGGCAGCGTGTTTTTCGCCGATCGCGTGGTCGGCGTACATCTTGATTGTGGATGCGGCGGTGTTTGCGGTCGGCGGCCGCTCCCGTCTGCAGGATGCGCCGTCGGTGTTCGCGCGCATGGCGCTGCTATCGATTCCGTTGTGGACGATTTTTGAGCTCTACAATCTGCGCCTGCATAACTGGGTTTACCTAGCCCTTCCGGAATTTTGGCCCGCGCGGATGCTCGGATACGCCTGGGCCTTCGCCACTGTCACCCCCGCCGTTTTTGAAACCGCGGAATTGATTCGCGTAATCTTGCCGGCGCGGCCCTCGCCCGTCTGGCGAATCTCGCGGCGCGCCGAGAATTGGGCGATGGCAATCGGCACAGCGTTCCTGGTGCTACCGTTGATTCTGCCGCAACGCGTAGGCACTTACCTGTTTGCGCTGGTGTGGATCGGGTTGGTGATGCTCCTCGATCCTCTGAATCGCCGCGCGGGTTTGCCGTCGTTCATCGAAGATTTTTCCGAAGGGATTCGGGGGCGCTTGTATTCATTCCTCTTGGCCGGTTGGGTGTGCGGCTGGCTAGGAGAATTCTGGAACTATTGGGCCGGCACGAAGTGGGAATACACCTTTCCGATGTTTCAGAACTTCAAAATCTTCGCGATGCCCGCGCCAGCCTATCTTGGATTTTTTCCCTTTGCGGTCGAGTGCTACTGCGCCTACGTCTTTGCCGCAGGCGCTCTGGACTGGCTGAACCGCGTCCGCTGAAAACCCCGTTTTGACTTACGGTTCGACGGTTTTATCTTTTCCGGGTGCCCGTTCTTCCCGGGCCTGCCCGCCTCTTAGCATTTGGCGGGTTTCGGGAAGGGTGGGCGTCTTGACCTTAGGTAGTTGAAGGCTGATGCCCAGACGTCGGGTTTACTTGTAGGTGTTTTGACGTAGCCTCAGGAGCGCGCAGCTTCTTCCTGTTCGAACGCGTGATACGAGGAACGCACCAGCGGACCAGCCTCCACGTGCCGTATTCCCATCTCTTCGCCGCGATGCTTGAATTCCGCAAATTCGTCCGGATGCAGGAACCGCTCCACCGGCAAATGTTCGGCGGTCGGCTGCAGATATTGCCCCAGCGTCAGAATATGCGTGCCTTGCGCAGCGATCTCGCCCATCGCGGACAGAACTTCGTCGCGCATTTCGCCCAGCCCCAGCATCATTCCGGTTTTGACCGGCATTTCCGGATCCCGGCGCGCAACTCGATTCAGCAGTTCGAGCGACCGCTCGTAGACGGCGCCCTGGCGTACCCGCCGATAAAGCCGCGGCACGGTTTCCATATTGTGATTGAGTACGTCGGGATGCGCGTCCAGCACTGTATCCAGCGCATTCCAATCCCCGCGAAAATCCGGAATCAAAACTTCCACCCGGCATCCCGGCACGCGGCTACGAATTTCTGTGATGGTGCGCGCGAATATAGCCGCGCCGCCGTCGGGCTGATCGTCGCGATTCACTGACGTGACCACCGCGTAGCGCAAGCCCATCTTCTCGACGGCCTCGGCCACCCGCAGCGCCTCGTCCTCGTCAGGCGGCCCCACCGGCGCCCCAGACGGCACCGCGCAGAATCCGCAGGCCCGGGTGCAAATATTGCCCAGAATCATGAATGTAGCGGTGCGATGCTCCCAGCATTCGCCCATGTTGGGGCAGCGCGCGCTCTCGCACACCGTGTGCAAATCGAGCGAACGCATGATCCGTTTCAGCTCCTGGTAGTTGGGTCCGCCAAAAAACTTAACCTTCAGCCAAGGAGGACGTGGGTGCTGCGCGGCCAGCGGTGGAAGCGGCTCCGGGGAATTCGCCAGGATCGGAAAGAGTGAATTCATGTCGGCTATTCAGTTTACGCGCGCGGCTCAGCCTACACAACCGCTCACGCGGGGCTGTTACAGGTCAGTTTTCAACTAGCGACGCGCCCAAGTGCATTATTTCTGCGTGCACTCTTGGCCGGACGCAACCATGAGTACACCTCGGAACCAGCTGTTGCTCAAATAACTTAGCGAGCAAGATAGCCACAAACGTACAGGCGAAAGTGTTGTAAGGATGCAACACTCGCGAGCTTGTCTCATTCCTGGTACACTGTAAGTAATTGATTATAAGCAATTAAAAACAGATCGGTTCGGTGACCGAAGTGCTTCTAATATTGAACTCAGCCTATGCCCCATCAATTCACCCTTCGGACCCCTGTCCAAATCGCTGGGGTAGGCCTACACACCGCCGTAAAGTCCAATCTGCGCATGCTGCCGGCGCCGCCGGACACCGGGATCGTCTTCCGTCGCGTAGACCTCGAAAATTTTGAGATCGAAGCGCAAGTGCGCAACGTCGCGCGGGTCAGCTACGCCACCAGCCTGATGAAGCAAGGGGTGTTGCTTTCGACTACCGAGCACCTGCTTGCTGCGCTGTATTCCTGCGGGATCGACAACGTGTACCTGGAAATCGATAACCTTGAAGTGCCCATTCTGGACGGGTCCGCGCAACCCTTCATCGAAATGCTGATGCGCGCCGGGTTCCAAAAGCAGCGTCGCAAGCGGCGATTCCTGAAGGTGGTGAAAGCGCTCGAAGTTTCCGAAGGCGACCGGCGAATCGGGATTTATCCGTGTAACGATTTTCAGGTGAGCTGTTTCGTCGATTATCCGCACCCGCTGATCGGGCAGCAAAATATTGAATTGGAAGTGAACCGGGAGACGTTTTGCAGGGAGCTGGCTTCGGCACGCACCTTTGGATTCGTGTCCGATTTCGAGGGGCTGAAAGCGATGGGCCTGATTCGCGGCGGATCGCTGGACAACGCGATTGTGCTCACCGCCGATGGTATTCTGAACGGACCGGTGCGATTTCCGGATGAGTTTGGGCGCCACAAAGCTCTCGACTTGATTGGCGATTTAGCGCTGGTGGGCCGGCCGCTCCAGGCACGGGTGATCGCGCACAAGGCCGGCCACGCGTTGCACACGCAACTGGTCACGCGGTTGCTGGCCGATCCGTCGTTATGGACCGAGGCGGTGACGGACGCCCACTCCTCCGGCACCCCTGCCGGGGTGCGCTTGGCTGTTCCCGCCACCACGTAAGTCATTTCCTCTGAACGGAAATTCAGGTCTCGCCGCGTGGTATTACTTTTGGCACCTTTGTGCAACAAGGGTACGGTTGCGATTGCCAAAGCGAATTAGGAAAGGGACAATGGCGTGGATATGGCTGCTAACGAAACTGTTGCCGTAATTTTGGCCGCGGGCAAAGGCACGCGGCTGCGCTCCAAGGTAGCGAAAGTGTTGCACCGCGCGGGCGGACGCCCGCTGGTGGAGCATGTCGTACGTGCCTGCCAGGGTGCGGGCATATCGGAAATATTCGTGATCGTCGGGCACCAAGCGGAAGACGTGAGCGCGGTCGTGCTGCCGTTGGGCGCCAAAGCGATCCTGCAAGAACCCCAAAATGGGACCGGTCACGCGATGCAGGTGGCACGCGACGCGATCGGCCGGGCGGCGCAGTACGTGGTGGTTTTGCCGGGCGACGCGCCGCTGATCCGCGCCGAGACGTTAGCGGGGCTCTTGGAAGCGCACCTGTCGGGCAAAGCCGCGGCCACCCTGCTCACGGCAAATCTTCCCGATCCCACCGGGTACGGACGAATCGTGCATCAAGCCGATGGCAGCGTGGCGGCCGTAGTGGAAGAAAAGTCTGCGACGCCCAAGCAGCGCGCGATTCAAGAGATCAACTCCAGCGTCTATTGCTTCACGCTCGCCAAGCTGTGGCCGTGCCTCGACGACCTTCGCCCGGATAATGCCCACAAGGAACTCTACCTCACGGATAGCGTCGGGTTGCTGAGCCGGCGCGGGGAAACGGTGATGTCCAAGCTCGCGGCGGACTCCCGCGAAATTTTGGGATGCAACACGCGCGTGGAACTGGCGGAGGTCGATCGATTTTTCCGCCAGCGCACCGCCGTCGCGCTGATGGAGGCCGGCACAACGATTTATTTTCCGGAGACGGTTACGATCGATGAAGGCGTCCAAGCCGGCCACGACACGGTGATCGAGCCTGGCGTGCAGTTGCTGGGCAAGACGCACATCGGCGCGAATTGCACGATACGAACCGGGTCGATCCTGAAGGATGCCACCCTGGGCGACGGAGTGGTGGTGGAACCGTACACCCTGATCGAGGACTCGCAGCTGGGGAGCAATACCGTGGTGGGACCTTTCGCGCGGCTTCGCATGCATGCGGACGTGCGCGAGAACGCCCGCATCGGGAATTTCGTGGAAGTAAAAAATTCCACCTTGCACGAGGGCGCCAAATCGATGCATCTCACCTACTTGGGCGATGCATCCATCGGCCACCACGCCAACATCGGCGCCGGCACAATTACCTGCAACTACGATGGCGTGAACAAGAACAGGACCATCATCGGCGATCGCGCTTTCATCGGCAGCGACACCGCGCTGGTCGCGCCAGTGGAAGTCGGCGACGGCGCGTACGTCGCGGCGGGTTCGACGATCACCCAGAATGTGCCGGCAGACGCGCTGGGCATAGCCCGGGGCACCCAGGCCAACAAACCCGGCTGGGCCAAGGCGCGCCGCGAAAAAATGGCCGCAGCCAAAGCCCAAAAAGCCGCCGAAGCGAAAACCGGTACCGAAAAAGCCAGAGTTTAAGTCGGTTCAACGGTTTGATGATTTCGTGTTTTCCGGGCGCCCCATTCTTCCCGGGCCTGCCCGCCCCTTCGCATTTGGCGGGTTGGGGGAACGGTCGGCATCATAGAAGGGTGCCGGATCCGCGTTCACACTCACAGACATTTCCCCAGCTCTTTTCCCTGTTCTCCACCCGCTTTTTTTCGCCGATCTCCCCGCCAAGACCCTCGCAGCGATTGTGCTAGAATTGGAATTGCACGCAGGGAGAATCCAGCGATGAAATTTGGCGTGGTCGTGTTTCCCGGCTCCAATTGCGACGACGATGCTTACCACGCGGTAGGCTCGGTCCTAGGACAGCCGGTGGAGTTCCTGTGGCACAAGTCCGAGCAGATTTCGGGCTGCGATGCGATCATTCTTCCTGGCGGTTTCGCGTTTGGCGATTACCTGCGCACCGGAGCGCTGGCCCGCTTTTCCCCGGTGATGCAGGCGGTGGAACGTTTTGCGCGGCGCGGCGGGCTGGTGCTGGGTGTCTGCAACGGCTTCCAGATTTTGCTCGAGTCCGGGTTGCTGCCCGGAGCCATGCTACGCAACCAGGGCTTGCGATTTCTGTGCCGGCACACGCACTTGCGTGTGGAAACCACTGACACGCCATTTACCTGTGGCGCGCACGAAGGCCAAGTACTAAAAATGCCGATCGCCCACATGGCCGGAAATTATTTTTGCGATGCGTCCACTCTGGCGGAGCTCGAAGAGCACGACCAGATCATCCTTCGCTACACCGCGGCGGATGGTGGCACGGTGGATTACACCGATCCGAACGTGAATCCGAACGGGTCGATTGCGGGAATCGCGGGAATCTGCAATCGCGAACGCAACGTGCTGGGAATGATGCCGCATCCGGAGCGGGCGATTGAAGCGGGACTGGGATCGGTGGACGGCCTGGTGATTCTGAATTCGATGGTGCAGAGCCTGATGCAGCATGCCACCGCCAGTGCGTAGCACAGCGAATGATTTTTCCAACGACCACCGTCGGGCCAGCTCGCAGCGCAGCCCAACACGTCCTTCCCGGATGACAAGATAACGACTGATGAGCGTCACGCAAACCACGCAAATCTCCCCGGAAGTGGCGGCGGACCACGGTCTGACGCCGGAAGAATACGCGCGCATCCAAAAAATCCTGGGTCGCGATCCGAACATTACCGAGCTGGGAATTTTCAGCGTGATGTGGAGCGAGCACTGCTCCTACAAATCGAGCCGCGTGCATCTGCGCCGGCTGCCGACGCAAGGCAAGCACGTGGTGCAGGGTCCAGGAGAAAACGCCGGAGTGGTGGATATCGGCGAAGGACTGTGCGCGGTTTTCAAGATGGAATCGCACAACCATCCGAGTTTCGTCGAGCCGTTTCAGGGAGCGGCGACAGGCGTGGGTGGAATCCTGCGGGATATTTTCACCATGGGAGCGCGGCCGATTGCGGTGCTGGATTCATTGCGGTTCGGACCAATTGTGGCGGAGCAGGGTGCAGGGGCGGCGAGTCCCGAGGATATCGCGCAGAACCGGCGGATCTTCGACGGGGTGATCCGGGGAATCAGTTTTTACGGAAATTGTTTCGGCGTGCCGACGGTGGGCGGCGAGGTGGTGTTCGATTCGAGCTATTCGCGCAATCCGCTGGTAAATGTGCTGGCGCTGGGAATCGCGCGGCGCGACCAACTGTTTTTCGCCAGAGCGCGAGGCGTGGGCAATCCGGTGATTTACGCCGGAGCCAAAACCGGGCGCGACGGAATCCACGGCGCGTCGCTGCTGGCCTCGGCGGAATTCAGCGAGCAATCGCAGGAAAAGCGGCCCAACGTGCAGGTCGGCGATCCGTTCATGGAAAAGCTGCTGCTCGAGGCGTGCCTGGAAGCGATGCGCACCGGCGCGGTGCTGGCCATTCAGGACATGGGCGCGGCGGGGCTCACCAGTTCGAGCTCGGAAATGGCGTCGCGCGGCGGGATGGGAATCGAAATCGATCTGGCGCGGGTGCCGCAGCGGGAAACCGGAATTACGCCGTATGAAATCATGCTCAGCGAATCGCAGGAACGTATGCTGCTGATCGCCGAGCGCGGCCGCGAAACCGAAGTGCTGAAGGTATTCGAGAAGTGGGGTCTGGACGCAGTCGAGATCGGCCGGGTAACCGACAACAAGAAACTGCGCGTACTGAATCACGGTGAGCTCGAAGCGGAAATTTCCGCGGACGCCATCGCGGAGCAAGGTCCGGTGTACGAGCGGCCCATCGCGGAGCCGCATCGCGGGGCGGAGCCGCCGCTGATCGAATTTTCCGCGCGCAGCATATTCACGGAAAACTTCCGGCGATTACTGGCGTCGCCGACAATCGCCTCGAAGGAATGGATTTTCGGGCAATACGACTACCAGGTGCTTACCAACACCCGGGTGTTACCCGGCGGGGGCGACGCTGCGGTGGTGCGTATCAAGGGAACACCAAGGGCGCTGGCGCTCGCGACCGACGGCAACGGGCGCTGGTGCCGGTTGAATCCTCACCTGGGCGCGATGCATGCGGTAGCGGAAGCGGCGCGCAATGTAGCCTGCTCCGGCGCGCGACCGGTGGCGGCCACGAACTGCCTGAACTTCGGCAACCCCGAAAAACCGGAAGTGATGTGGGAATTCCGCGAAGCTATCGATGGAATCGCGGAAGCTTGCCGCGAATTGGAAATTCCGATCACCGGCGGCAACGTGAGTTTCTATAACGAGACGCTGGGGCGGGCAATCGCGCCCACGCCGATTCTCGGTGTGCTGGGAATAATCGAGAATGCGAACCGCGCCCTGGGCATGGGCTTCCAGCAGGCGGGCGACGCGATCTTGCTGCTGGACGCCGCCAAAAATCCGCCCTCAACAGAGCAACAAAGGCGCGAACTGTCGTCGTCGGAGTACGCCAAAGTGATCCACGGGATCGAGAGCGGCGAACCGCCGCGGCTGGATCTAGCCGAGGAAAAAAGTCTGGTGAATTGCCTGGTGGCGCTCGCGGCCGCGGGGGCTGTCGCGTCCGCCCACGATATGAGTGACGGAGGATTGGCGGTCGCGCTGGCCGAATCGGGCTTCGCGAGCGAGGGTCTAGCTGCGCAAGTGGATTTGCCGGCGGCCGCGCCTTTCGAGGCAGAGCTCTTCGGCGAACGCGGCGCCCGCGCGGTGGTTTCGGCGCGGCCCGATTTTGTTTCCCGCATCGCCGAGATTGCGGCACAATACGCCGTGCGCGCGCAGCGGATCGGGAAAGTCACCCAGGGCGAATTCCGCATCCAATTAAACGGCCAGATGGCCATTCGCGGTTCGGCGGAGTCGCTCCGCCAAGTATGGAAAGAGGCAATTCAGCAGGCATTGCAACCCGAATGAGCCGCGCCATCCAAGCCCACGACGATCACTTCCACGACGAGTGCGGCGTTTTCGGGATTTTCGGCCAGCCCGAATCCGCGAAACTCACCTATCTGGGACTCTACGCGTTGCAACATCGCGGCCAGGAATCCGCCGGCGTTGCTTCGTCCGACGGAATCGAGATCCATTGCCACAAAGGCATGGGCCTGGTGCAGGATATTTTCACGCCGGAAGTAATCGATCGTCTGCCAGGCTCGTCGGCAATTGGGCACACCCGCTATTCGACTGCCGGTGACACCAACCTGAACAACGCCCAGCCGGTAGTTATCGAGTGCAACAAGGGCAAGCTAGCGCTTGGGCACAACGGCAACCTGACCAACGCACTGGAACTGCGGCGCAAACTGGAACACCGCGGCTCGATTTTCCAAACCACCAGCGACACCGAAGTGATCGTGCACCTGATCGCGCGGAGCAATGCGCGCAACCTCACTGGAGCGATGGCCGACGCCCTGGGCCAGGTCGAGGGAGCATACTCGTTGGTGATTCTCACCGTCGACGAGCTCTACGCGGTCCGCGATCCGCGAGGTTTTCGTCCCTTGTGTCTGGGGCGGTTGGACGGGGCGTGGGTGGTGGCTTCGGAAACCTGTGCGTTCGATTTGATCGATGCCGAATACGTTCGCGAGATCGAGCCCGGCGAGATGGTCCGCATATCGCGCGGCGGCGTGGAGTCGATTCGTTTCGCTCCGGCTAAGCAAAGCCGCTTTTGCATTTTCGAGCATGTCTATTTTTCGCGGCCGGACAGCGTCGTTTTCGGCCGGCCGGTAAACGAGAGCCGCGAAAGGCTAGGGCGCTTGCTCGCCAAACAGCATCCGGTCACGGCAGACCTGATTGTGCCGGTGCCGGATTCGGGCGTGCCCGCCGCGGTGGGCTACGCCAACGAGTCCGGGATACCTTTCCGCATGGCCCTGATTCGCAATCACTACATCGGACGGACGTTCATCGAGCCCTCCCAGGCCATTCGAGATTTTGGCGTAAAGCTGAAACTGAATCCGGTGCGGAGAATGCTCGAGGGGCAGCGCGTGGTCCTGGTGGATGATTCGCTGGTCCGGGGAACCACCAGCCGCAAGATCGTGCGCATGGTGCGCGAAGCCGGCGCCACTGAAGTTCACGTGCGCATTAGCTGCCCGCCCACGATCTCGCCTTGTTACTACGGAGTGGATACGCCAACGCGCGAGGAATTGATCGCATCCAATCATTCCGTGGACGAGATTCGATCCTACTTGGAAGCGGATTCGCTGGGTTATGTTTCGCTGGAAAATTTGCGGAATGCCGTAGGCGACGAAAAAGATGAATTCTGCACCGCCTGTTATACGGGCGTCTATCCTACCGAGCTGGTTCAGCTCGAGGTCGAGGCCCATCGTGAAAGTTGATTCCAGCAGCGTGGCGGCGGAAGAACGGGACGAGCGCGAGCAGCATGTGACCGCCGGCGAGAAAGTGAAGCGCGAGCTTATCTCGTGGTTCTGGGTGATCCTGGCGTTTATGCTGATCGAAGGCACCCTGGTGCAAGCGCGGGTAATTCCCAGTGGATCGATGGAAAACACCGTGCTCATCGGTGATCATCTGATCGTCAGCCGCATCGGTTACGACGCGGGCGTGCCGTTTACCGGCTGGCACGTACCGCTATGGCGTGAGCCAAAGCGCCAGCAGGTGATCGTATTCCGCGCGCCCCTGGCGGGTTCGCCGGACTTCATCAAAAGGCTGATTGGCCTGCCCGGAGACACCTTGGAAATCCGCCAAGGCGTGGTGTACATCAACGCCGTGGCGCTGCCGGAGCCTTACCGCAACGGTCCGCCCAATCCGGCGGACAACTACGCTGCGATTCAGGTCCCGCCGGGGAAGTACTTCATGATGGGAGATAATCGCGACAATTCCTACGATAGCCGCTATTGGGGATTCGTGCCGCGCGAAAACATCATCGGAACGCCGCTGATTATCTATATGTCCATCGACGCGCCGGAGGACGTGTGGGAACCGGGGCACATCGGGGAACGCTTTGCGACCTACCTCAAAGCCATCGTCCACCCGCACGACGTGCGCTGGAAACGCCTGTTTTCGACTTTCTGAAAATCTAGCCAATCGAGTTCAAAGTTCATGCGCTACGCAGATGCCGGCGTCGATATCGAGGCGGCCGAGGAAGCTAAGCAGCTCATTCGCACCGCCGCGGGGCGCACCTTCAACCGGGATGTGCTGTCGCACATCGGGGGATTCGGAGCGCTGTTTCGCTTGAATCCGAAGCGATGGCGCGATCCGATTCTGGTATCGAGCGCCGACGGCGTGGGGACCAAGCTGAAAGTGGCGTTTGCCGCCGGAGTGCATTCCACGGTGGGCGCGGACATCCTGAACCATTGCGTGAACGACATTTTGACCCAAGGCGCCGAGCCGCTGTTTTTTCTGGACTACCTGGCCATGGGCAAACTCGATCCGGCGGTGGTCGAGCAAGTGATCGAAGGCATGAGCCGGGCCGCGAAGCAAGCGGGCTGCGCGCTGATCGGCGGCGAGACCGCGGAGATGCCGGATTTTTACGGTCCCGGCGAATACGATCTGGCGGGATTCATCGTCGGCGTAGTGGATGCCTCGAAGCGCCTCGATCCGGCCAACGTTCGTGCTGGGGATGTGCTGGTGGCTCTTCCTTCCAGCGGGTTGCACACGAACGGCTATTCGCTGGCGCGCAAACTGGTTTTCGGCGTCGCCAAGCTGAAGCCGAACACCTACGTGGCGGAAATTCGCAACAAGATCGGCGCGGAACTGTTGAAGCCGCACCGCTGCTACTGGCCGCTGCTGAAAAATATCGTGGCGCGCGGCTGGGTGACGTCGATGGCCCACATCACCGGCGGCGGCATTACCGGAAACCTCCCGCGGGTGCTTTCGCGCAACGTGCAGGCGGTGGTCGAGCTGGGCTCCTGGCCGGTGCTCCCGATCTTTAAATACCTCGCCGGACTGGGAAAAATCGAGACGAGTGAGTTGCTGAAGACGTTCAACCTCGGTGCGGGAATGATTCTGATTGTCCCTTCCAAGAATCTGCGCAAGGTGGAAGCCGAATTGGTGCGCCGCCGCGAGAAATTCTACGTGATTGGCCGCACCGAGCCGGCCGCTCCAGGGAAGCCTCGAATTGTTTACACCGGCAAACTGCCCGTATAAATCCGTGCGCAGCTTTGAATGGGGCATAAACTGCGCCGCGAACCGCGCTAAGAACTGTGCTAACTTTCTCCCGCGATGAAAAAACGCATCGGCATTTTGCTTTCGGGACGCGGCTCGAATTTCGAAGCACTGGCGGACGGCGTTGTCACGGGCCGCATTCCCAACGCTGAAATCGCGGTGGTGGTCAGCAATCGCGAAGGTGCGCCGGGAATCGATCGGGCGGCCGCCAGGGGCCTGGACGCGCGAGTAATTCCCTCGAGGGGGCTGGAGCGCGAGGCATACGACCGCCAGGTGGCCGCCGTGCTGCACGAAAAGCGTGTCGACCTGGTCTGCCTGGCCGGTTACATGCGTCTGCTCTCTCCTTTTTTCGTCGCGGCATTTCCTGGACGAATACTCAATATTCATCCGTCGTTGCTGCCGGCGTTTCCGGGCCTCGAATCGCAGCGCCAGGCGCTCGAGCACGGTGCAAAATTTTCAGGTTGCACGGTACACTTTGTGGATGAAAATCTCGACGCCGGCCCGATCGTTCTTCAGGCCGTCGTGCCCATCGAGGATGCCGATACGCCCGAGACGCTTTCCGCGCGCGTGTTGCGCGAAGAACATCGCATCTATTCCGAAGCGGTACGCATCGTCTTGGAGTCGCGCTACCGCATGGAAGGCCGGCGGGTGATCATTCTTCCGGAGAGAAACTAGTGGCGGATCGAAACATCAAGTTCTTGCCGGCGGACGAGCAGCTTGCCTACCTGCGCAAGGGCGTCGCGGAAATCATCCGCGAAGAAGATCTGAAAGCGAAACTCGAGGCTTCCGCAAAGTCCGGAAAACCGCTCCGGGTGAAGCTCGGCGTGGATCCCACCGCGCCGGACATTCACCTGGGCCACACTGTGGTGCTACGCAAGCTGAAACACTTTCAGGACATAGGCCACACCGCCATTTTTCTGGTGGGCGATTTCACTGCGATGGTCGGCGACCCCAGCGGGCAATCCGAGACGCGTCCGCCCTTGACGCGCGAACAAGTGCAATCGAACGTCACCACCTATCTCGACCAGGTTTACAAAATACTCGATCCCCAGAAAACCGAAATTCGCTACAACAGCGAATGGCTCGGCAAGATGACCGGGGAAGACATGATTCGCCTCTGCTCCCACTACCGGCTGGCGCGCATGCTCGAGCGCGAGGATTTCCGGTCGCGCATGAACAACAATCAGCCGCTCTCGATTCACGAGCTGATGTATCCGCTGTTAGTCGCTTACGATTCGGTGGTTTTGGAAGCGGATGTGGAATTGGGCGCCACCGAGCAAAAATTCAATTTCCTGATCGGCCGCGACATCCAGCGCGAGTACGGCCAGCCCTCGCAGGTTGCGTTGACCATGCCTATCCTGGTCGGCCTCGATGGCGAGCGGAAGATGTCCAAGAGCCTCGGCAACTACGTAGGTATCACCGAATCGCCGCGGGAAATGTTCGGCAAGCTGATGTCAATTTCCGATGAATTGATGTGGAGCTACTACGAGCTGCTCACCGATTTTGCGCCGCCGGTGATCGTCCGCCTGCGCGAAGAAGTGCGCATCGGCGTGTTGCATCCCATGGACGCCAAAATGCAGCTCGCGCACATCATCATCGCGGGTTTCCACGGAGGGGCAGAAGCCAAGAAGGCCCTCGAAGAATTCCAGCGCGTCTTCCGCGACCGCCAAGCCCCGGCGGAAATTCCGCAGAAGAAGTTGCCCGCGGGAATTCGTGGGATTACCGCGCTGCTCGCAGAGGCTGGCTTGGTGGCGTCGCGGTCCGAAGCGGAACGTTTAATTATGCAACACGCGGTGGAATTGAACGGAGTTCTCGTGAATGGCGTCCGAACGACCGTCGATTTGGTGGTCGGTGGTTCGGTAAAGCTGCGCGTGGGTAAACGGCGTTTTCTGGAGATCGTTGCGGAATAGGTGTTGCATCGTAAAGCACAGTAAATGGTTCAGTTACACGTGACGTTCTGCTGCCCAGGATCCACGAAAGTTGACAATGCTGCTCGTGGAGATTGACAATTGCGAGCTCATAAGTTTCCAATCTCTGCCAGCATGGTTGACAAAGATACACCTTAAGATTGACAAACGTAGCCCTTAAGGTTGACAATATTTCTGAGCCAATTTCAGATGGTCACGCGGATACGAACTCGTGGGGAGGATATTCGACGGTTCATCGTAGAGAACGTAGACAAGCATTCGAGTGACATAGCTGCGGTCGCTGCTGACAAATTTTCGATTACACGCCAAGCCGCAAACAAACACCTTAAGAACCTGAGCTCAGAAGGTGCCTTGAGGCCGAGAGGAAAGACTCGGAGCCGCACTTACAAACTCTGCGCGCAGCGAGAGGATCAAGCACAGTATCCGCTCGACGAGCAAACAAATGAAGACCTTGCTTGGAATCAATCCGTGGCGCCATTTGTCCGCAACTTTCCAGAGAATGTAAAAGACATTTGGCATTACTGCTTTACTGAGATGTTTAACAACGCCTTAGACCACTCAGGAGGAAAGAGGGCAATCCTCAAAATTACAAAAACAGCCGCGAATACCCAGCTGCTGCTGATGGATGATGGAATCGGGATTTTCAGGAAAATTCAGGCGGCGATGAATCTGGCGGACGAACGCCATACGATATTGGAGCTTTGTAAGGGAAAGTTAACTACCGATCCAGCAAAACACACTGGCCAGGGTATCTTTTTTACTTCGCGCCTCCTCGATTCTTTCGACATTTCGGCAGGGGGCGTTTACTTCAGCCATGTCCTGGGAGACGAAGAAGATTGGATACTTGAGCGGCCAGAGTACACTCCCGGAACAGCAATTTTTATGAAGCTAAACAATCGCACTTCGCGTACTTGTAAGAAAGTATTTGATTCCTACTCAAACGAAGAAGA